>Ga0075458_10000180_pt1 | contig 20533 bp, 30 predicted proteins | sample DEB3_08_DNA_FD_77576 | JGI IMG/M metagenome (GOLD analysis project Ga0075458, IMG submission 77576) | Aqueous microbial communities from the Delaware River and Bay under freshwater to marine salinity gradient to study organic matter... | ecosystem: Environmental > Aquatic > Marine > Coastal ... | reverse complement strand
GTGCATCTACCTCCGCTACCAACGCCTCTACCTCAGCTACAGCAGCAGCCACTAGCGAGACTAACGCAGCTGCTTCGGCTTCTTCAGCTTCGACTAGCGCCACTAGCGCAGCTTCTAGCGCAAGCACTGCAACCACTCAAGCAACAAACGCAAGCAATAGCGCTTCGTCTGCTGCTACGTCTGCCACCAATGCTAGTAACTCAGCTAGTGCAGCTGCTACGTCTGAAACCAATGCTGCCTCTAGTGCCACAGCAGCTGCTTCTAGCGCTACCTCAGCAGCCTCTAGTGCTACTGCTGCGGCTAGCTCTGCTTCGGCAGCTGCTACGTCTGAAGCTAATGCAGCAGCTACTCTAGCTAACGCTTTAGTAAAGACTAATAACCTTTCCGATGTTTCTTCAGCTTCTACAGCTAGGACTAACCTTGGTCTAGCTATTGGAACTAACGTACAAGCTTATTCTTCTGAGCTGCAAGCCATCTCTAATGGTGGCGGTAACGCTATGTTCAAGAACCGCATCATCAATGGTGCGATGAGGATTGACCAGCGTAATGCGGGGGCTAGTGTTGCCACTTCAAGCGGTACAAGTGTTTTTTCAACAGACCGTTGGAAACTATCTTACTCGCAAACATCTAAGTTTACAGCACAACAAAGTTCAACTGCTCCAGCTGGTTTTACAAACTCTTTGCTTATCACATCATCATCTGCATACTCTGTTGGGTCAGGTGATTATTTTTCTGTTCTTCAAGCGATTGAAGGTTACAACACTTCAGATTTAGGTTTTGGGGCTTCTGGTGCAGCTACAGTCACGCTTTCATTTTGGGTAAGAAGCTCATTGACAGGGACTTTTGGCGGTTCGTTGACAAACTCTGCTTTTAGCCGTTCGTATCCATTTACTTATACGATTAGCGCGGCAAACACTTGGGAACAAAAAACCGTTACCGTTACTGGTGATGCCACAGGTATGTGGTTAACAACAAATGGCGCAGGATTAAACGTATTGTTTGGCCTCGGTGTTGGTTCTACTTACAGCGGCACTGCTGGTTCATGGGGCGGAACTAACTACAACTCAGCCACAGGCGCAACCAGCGTAGTCGGCACAAACGGAGCCACCTTCTACATCACAGGCGTTCAACTAGAAAAGGGCAGCACAGCCACATCGTTTGACTACCGCCCGTATGGTACTGAGTTGGCTTTGTGTCAGCGATATTACGCAACATCAACGGCAAACTGCCAAGGATATGCTCCGGGTACAGGCTCTGCTAACGATATGGGAACACCGCTTTATTTTCCAACAACAATGAGAGCAAATCCAACAATCACAATTACAAGTACTGTTGCTTTTAACAGCGGTGTTACTGTTTTGTGTGACTCTCCAAACTTTAATTACGCTCGTTTCTACATTCGACCAAACTCAACAGGCAACCAGTATGACATTGGGCGCGTCATCACACTTTCAGCGGAGCTATAAATGTATAAAGAACGAAAAACTTTTGGTGCTTTAACAGGTGTTGAGCGTCTTTCAGATAACGCCTTCATCCCCTTTGACCCCGATAACACAGACTACCAAGCCTATTTGAAATGGCTGGACGCCGGTAATACTCCTGAGGCTGCTGACGACAAGTCTAACGCAGCGCCGGCTCAAGAAGGCTGATCTTAAATGGCAGATCATACGTTAACAACTGAGACAGGTATAGCCTTAGTAACTAAAGCAGCTCCTCCTGTGACTGTAAGCTTAGCTACAGTGGCTGGCTACCAAGTATCTGAGTTAGTTCTATGGGCTACTCTGATATACACTGCTTTGATGATTGGACATAAAATAGTACAAATCTATAAAGACATCACAGGAAATACATTTAAAAGTATTGACAAAGAGTGAAATCTCTTGACAAAGAGTAATAAATACTGTAGGATACACGACCATGGCAAGCACTAAGAAACAACAATCAGCTAAAGTAGGTAAAGTTATGGGTGAGTACAAAGAAGGTACTCTCCATAGCGGTAAAGGCGGTCCTGTCGTTAAGGATCGTAAACAAGCTATCGCTATTGCCATGAGTGAGGCTAAGATGCCCCAACGTGGTGCACGTACGGCTAAGAACAAGGCTAAGAAGGTCAAATGAGTCGTCCTGTCACGGTAGGGTTGAACCTTACTGCCGCTACTCTAACTACTATCTACACGGTTCCTACTGGCTATTACGCTAAGTGGAACTTAATGTACTTGTTCAACAATACCGGCTCTACTAAGAGCATTGCAGTCTATTGGCATGACTCTAGTGCAAGTACAGATATTTACGTTATGGATAGTGGAGTAGCTTCTAAGACTTACGTACGTATGGACGGTGGAGCTTATGTGGTCATGGAAGCGGGCGACACAGTCATGATGACAAGTGAAGCAGGTAGTTCATTTAGCACTATCTGTACCTTTGAGTTATTCAAGAAAGAGGGCATCTAAGGATGGCTACGTACCTAGAAACAGTAAATAACGTACTCCGTAGGTTGCGAGAGCCTACGGTGTCCAGCGTCAATGAGTCCAACTACTCAGCTATGATTGGTGTCTTTGTTAATGACGCTAAGCGTGAAGTAGAGGATGCTCATGATTGGAACGTACTCTCTGACACCCTGACAGCTAATACCTCAGCTGGTATTTTTAACTACGTGTTGGTAGGCTCAGGTAATCGTTTCCGTGTCATTGATGTCTTGAATGACTCCAATGATACTGAGCTTCGTTATGCCCCTACTAAGTGGATGAACAAGCAGTTCTTGTTGACTAATACTCAATCTGCTGCCCCTTTGTTTTATAACTTCAACGGTGTGGATAGCAACTACGACACACAAGTAGATATTTACCCTGTCCCTGATACAGTCTATGCTCTCCGCTTTAACTTGATTATCCCTCAAGCTGACTTGGTTTCAGACACTACTCGTATCCTAACTCCTCCTCATTTGGTGTCTCAGTTAGCTTACGCTAAAGCTATTGCTGAACGTGGTGAAGACGGTGGTAACTTATCCTCTGAGGCTTACGCCTTGTACAAGATGTCTCTCGCTAACGAAGTCGCTATTGAGCGTAATCGTTACGAAGAAGAGATGAACTGGGTTGCTCCTTAATATGGCTGAGCAATTAGTAGCCTCTTCCATCGCTGCTCCCGGCTTCATGGGAGTTAATACTCAGGATAGCTCTGTTACCCTTGAGTCAGGCTTTGCCACACAGGCCCTTAACTGCGTCATCGACAAGTTTGGTCGTATCGGTGCTCGTAAGGGTTGGACTGCTAAACACGCGTCGAATAGCGATCTAAGCACCGCATCTATTAAGGCGATTGGTGAATTGATCGGTAATGATGGTACTTCTTACACCATCGTAGCTGGTAACAATAAGCTCTTCAAGTTGAGCGGTTCTACCCTCACTTTGTTGACCTACGGTGGTGGCGGTACAGCTCCTACGATTACAGACAGTAACTGGCAGATGGCTGCTTTGAATAATGTCTTGTTCTTGTATCAAGCCGGTCATGACCCTCTAATCTTTGATCCTGCTGTCTCAGCTACTACTTACCGTCGAGTCTCTGAGAAAACAGGTTACTTAGGGACTGTATCTAGTAATAACTGTGCTATTGCAGCCTATGGTCGTATCTGGTCAGCTAATAACTCTACAACTAAGAGCACCATTCAGTTCTCTGACTTACTTGCTGGTCACGTATTGACTACAGGTACAGCGGGTACTTTGGATGTGTCTCAGGTGTGGCCTAACGGCTCAGACGAGATCACTGCCTTGGCTGCCCATAACGGCTTCCTCTACGTCTTTGGTCGTCGCCAGATCCTGATCTATCAGAACGCTAAAGACCCCGCAGCTATGTCTCTCCAAGACCATGTGAGCGGTGTAGGCTGTTGTGCCCGTGACTCAGTAGTGGTTACAGGCTCTGATGTCTTGTTCCTGTCTGATTCAGGTGTTCGCTCCTTAGCTCGTACAGTGCAAGAGAAGTCAGCTCCTATGACTGACATCAGTGCTAACGTACGTGATGACTTGGTACGTGATACGACACAGGAAACATTGGCTAACATCAAGGCTGTGTACTCTGATGTCAATGCTTTCTACTTGATTACCTTCCCCTCATCTTCTACAACATACTGCTTTGATATGCGTAATGTGTTGCAGAATGGTGCAAGACGAGTAACTACTTGGAGCTTGGTTCCTACAGCGCTGTTCTCTAACAGGGCTAAAGAGTTGCTTACAGGTCATGCTGGTTACGTAGGTAGCTACCTAGGCAACCTAGACAGAACAGCTACTTATCGTATGGCTTACTACAGTAACCACTTCGACTTAAGTACACCTAGCTCAGTTAAGTTACTCAAGAAGGTGGGCTTCACTATCGTAGGAGCCTCCGGTGTTGGTTTAGCTTTGAAGTACGGCTTTGACTACACCAACTCTTATCGCTCATTGCCTTTCTATCTGGGGACATCTAATCCCGATGAGTATGGTATTGCTGAGTATGGCATTGCTGAATATGAGACAGGTATTGTCTTTGATAACCAGAAGATTCAAGCTGGCGGTAGCGGTAATGTACTTCAGATTGGACTTGAAGTAGATATCAATGATTTTGAAATTAGCGTTCAGAAGCTGGACGTATTTTGTAAGGTAGGACGCACACGATGAGTAATTACACAAAGGTCACGGATTTTGCAGCTAAGGATGCACTCTCTACCGGTAACCCTGCTAAGATTGTTAAGGGTACTGAGATTGACGATGAACTGGTAGCTATCAGCGGTGCAGTAGCCTCTAAAGCTGACATTGCTAGTCCTGCGTTCACAGGAACTCCAGCAGCCCCTACAGCCTCTTCTGGTACGTCTACAACTCAACTAGCTACTACTGCCTTCGCTATGGGCGCAGCAGCCCTTGTGATGCCCTCAGGTGCTATGGTCCAATGGCCTACAGCGACAGCTCCTACAGGCTTCTTGCTCTGTACTGGTGCAGCTGTTAGTCGAACTATCTATGCAGCCTTGTTTGCTGTCATTGGTACTACCTTTGGTGCTGGTGATGGTACGACTACCTTTAACCTCCCTGACTTCGATAATCGCTTTGCTGTTGGTGCAGGTGATACATACACTGTAGGTTCTACAGGCGGTACAACGACATCTACAGGTACTGTGGGTTCAACAGCTCTGACAGAAGCTCAGATGCCTAAGCACTACCATGCTATGTTGGGTCCAAATAGTATTGATACAGTTCCTAACGGCAGCTCTACTAACGTAGGTATGTCTTATTCAGGTGGTACAGATGATGACTCTGTATCCCGTTATAACACTTACTCTGTAGGCGGCAACGCTTCCTCAGGTGGCACTACAGAAGGTACTTCCAACGGTGATGGTCATACCCACTCATTTACAGGCAGTAATACAGTGCCTCCTTACTTGGGTGTTTACTTTATCATTAAAACGTGATATATTACTTTTTAATGAAGACACCGGTAGTAATAAGAGACAATTATGTAATGTATCTAGAGTGGTTCGATAGTCGTCTATGGTTCCACACAGATATCTTCAAATGGACAGTAAGTATAAAAAGAGAGTTCATTAAAGATCTCAACACCCTTCAAAGCCTAATGCCTCTACCCTTGATAGCGTTAGTCACAGAAGATAACAGTAAGTTAAGTAAATTTGGAGCCTCTGTAGGCTGGAGTAAAGGAAACAATATTATGACATTAAACAACGGCTCACAAGCTTACATTTACGAGTGGAGTAAATAATATGGGAAGTTTAGTAGCAGCGGCAGCTCCTATTGCAGGAGGCTTCATTGGTAACAGCATTGCTCCCGGTTTTGGTGGAGCTATTGGTGCTCAGCTAGGTGGCATGGTTGGTGGAGCCTTAGCTGGTAGCCAAGGAGTAGCTCAAGACAACCGTAACCTACAGCAAGCTGCTCAGATGAGTCAGTTCCGTCCTGTAGGTGTTACCAACACGTTTGGTACATCTAAGTTTGGGTTTGATGAGCAAGGTAGGCTTAACGAAGCTGGTTATACATTAGCCCCTCAGCTTCAAGGCTATCAAGACCAATTAGCTGGTATGACAGGTCAAGGTCTAACGGCAGGTCAAGGCTTAATGAGCTTAGGTCAGCAGTACCTTGGCGAGTCTCCTGATGCTGTCCGTCAGCGTTACATCCAACAACAGACTGCTTTGTTGGCTCCTGAGAATGAACAGACACTGGCAGGTATCCGTAACAACTTGTTCCAAACAGGTCGTGGTGGTTTAGCTACAGGTGCTACCAACGAAGGTGGCTTAGCTGCTACTAACCCTGAGATGGCTGCTTATTACAATGCTTTGGCTAAACAACAAGCTCAACTGGCTGCGGGTGCTGAACAAGCATCTCAGAATCAGATTAAGTTTGGTACTGGTTTACTTGCAGGTGCTTACGATCCGTTCACAGCCGGCTTAGGTGCTCAAAAGACTGTTGAAGGCTTAGGACAACAAACCTTGTCTTTAGGCGCTGACATTGGTGCTATGTCTACAGGTGGCTCTCAAAAGGCTGGTTCTCTGTTGACAGAGCAGACTGATCCTACTAACTTTGCTTTGCAGAAGCTTTTAGGTAATCAACAGTTGATGTCTGGTGTTGGTAACTGGTTTGGAGGTGGTCAACCCTCAATCGGGGGTGTAATGCCTAATATCGGAAGTTGGTATGACTCATCAGCCCAAGAGTTCTAAATAAGGAAAGACACAATAATGGCTACAGATAGCGTAATGGGGTTATTTGCTACTCCTGAACAACTACAGCAACAACAGTATCAACAAGCTTTTGATCGTAATTTACAACTAGCTAAGCTGAATCCTCGTGAGCGTAACGTGGCTATGTTTGGCACTTCTGTGGATCGCCTAGGTTCTGCCGTCGGCGGTGCTCTTGGTGGAGGCGATCCCCAATTACAGATGGCTACATTACGTCAACAACTGGCTCAAGGAAAAGACTTGACATCCTCTGCTGGTTGGGCTGCTTACGCGCAAGAGCTTCAAGCTAAAGGCGACCTACAAGGCGCAGCTCAAGCAGCTCAGAAGTCTACTGAAATACAATCAGGTGCAGAGCTTAAACAAGCTAAACTTGAGCAAGCTAAAGAGTTGCGTACTCAGCAAGACGCAGCCGCTATGGAGCGTTTGCAAGAGCGTCTTCGTTCTGAAGAGCGTATGAACATGAACACCAACGAGACTCGTTCAATGATTGCTCAGTTGGCTGCTTCTATGAAAGCCACTAAAGGTGAAGTAGCTGACGATAAAGCCGCTACCCGTATCGGTCAGAATACTGTATTTGATAACCTCATTACTGAAGGTACAGGTTTGGTTTCTGAGATTGATAAGAACAAAGATGCTTTCTCTTTGTCTGGACGAGGCACTGCTGCTTTCCAATCAATCTTTAATCCGGAAGCCCCTGAAGTCAGGGTTAAATCGAATGTTGATTCTTACCTGAACAAAGCACGTAACGCTTATTTGCTGGCTGCTAAAGGCACTCAGACAGAAGGTGACGCACAACGCGCATGGTCTGAATTTGCTGGTTCTCTTGACTTCTCTAGTGCAGCAGGTGCTAAACGATCTGTTGAACGCATCACTAAAGAATTGGGTACACAGAAGGCAGCTAACGAGTCTTACTTGAGAAGTCGCGGACTTCGTTCAGAAGGTCAGTCGTCACGACCAACGAAGACTAAGAAATGGAGCGACCTGTAATGGATATTGAACTCCCTAACGGTACAGTTATTCAAGGTATCCCTGAAGGGACGTCTAAACAAGACATCATGGCTAAAGCTATCAGTGCGGGTTTAGCCACTGCTGCTGACTTTGGTCAAGCTTCAGGCGAAATGCAACGAGGCCGTCCTACGATGGTTAATGATCCTCGTATTATTAAGGATACAGAATCTCGCCCATCTAACGAAGGCTTCTTAGACAAAGCTGGTCGTTTCTTATCTACACCTGCTGGTATTGTCACTCCTGAGCAATTAGGAGGCTCTGCTGCCGGTCGCGCTGTTCAGGGTGTCTTAGACCCCTTGCTAGGTATTGGTCAACTTGCTTCTAAAGCTCTGGGTAACGACACCGTGTCTCAGCGTATGCAGCAAAACGAACTACGCTATCAACAAGCACGTAAAGACTCGGGAGCTGAGGGTATTGACTTGGCTCGTCTGGCTGGTAACGTGGCTAGCCCTATTAACTATATTGTTCCTACAGCGGGTGCTGGTTCTCTGGCTCGTTCAGCCGCTACAGGCGCTAGCTTAGCTGCTACACAGCCTGTATATGGTACTGATTACTGGTCTGAGAAAGGTATCCAAGCCTCTGTAGGCGCTGTGTTAGGCCCTCTAGCTGAGTACGGTGTTAAGTTCTCAGGTAAGGTCTTGGATAAGATGAAAGGTTTGACCGAAGCAGGTCAGATGCAATATCTCCAAGATTTGCTTAATAAAACAGCAGGCGCTGAGCGAGACAATGTGGTTAAAGCTCTCGCAACTGTTAAGCCTATCGTTCCCGGTAGCCGTCCCACAGCTGCTGAGGCTTTGGTAGACATTCCTGAAGCTGCTGGTATTGCTGCCTTGCAAAAGGAAGTTGGTAAGAGTGGTGAAAGCGGTGCTATGTTGCTCCGTCGAGAAGCTGAGAATGAAGCCGCTCGTCAAGCACAGTTAGGCGTTGTTGCAGGAACTCCCGAGCAACGCGCAGCCGTTGAAGCAGCCCGTACAGCTACAGGCGATACCCGTGAAGCTGCTCTAGGTATGGCTGATACAGTTAAACAAGCCTATGACAGCATTACAGCTAATGTTATGGGACAAGCTAACCGTATTATTGGCTCAAGGGGTAGTGAGTTTGTTACGGGCGTTGACGTACCTGTTACAAGCATTAGAGAAGCTGCTAAGGAAAGCACAACAAACCTTCTTAAGTATCAACGCACAGCTCTAGCAGATAATGGTTTCTTTCCATTAGAAGTTAAAGGTGTTGTAGGTCAGATTGATAAGGCGATTGCTGGTGCTGACTCTGACTTGTCTAAGTCTGTTTTACAACTAGCTAAAGATAAAATATTGTCTAAAGCTGATGAAAATGGCTTGATTAGTTCTACTGACTTATATCAGAACGTCCGTAAAACCTTGAACCAAGACATTCAAGCCTTGTTGACACAAGGTAATAAACCAGCTCAAGGTGGTATTCCACAGCAAGCAGCTAAGGCAGCAGGTAATGTTAAGTCTTTTATTGATGCTTCTTTGAACAAATCTTCTAATGGTTTGTGGGGTAAGTACATTGAAGACTTTGCTTCTCACAGTCAGAAACTGGATCGTATGGCTATTGGTGAAGCCCTACAGCAGAAGTTACAAGGCTCTTTAGGTAACGTAGAACGCGCTGGTGCTTTTGCTCAAGCTGTACAAGACTCAGCAAGCTTGATTAAGAAGGCAACAGGAATGCCTCGTTACGAAAGCTTGAACAAGGTATTGACTGCTGATGAGACAGCTGCTGTAAACCGTGTACTGGCTGATGTACAACGCCAACAAAAAGGTGTGACTTTGTCAGGTCAGATCAAAGCTCCTGCTTTAGAGGTGTCTTCACCTGCTGAAAACGTAGGTCTTTTGAACCGTGCTTACACCTTGACAAAAGAAGTGCTTGGTTACATCACTCGTGGTAACGCTGAGAAGGCCCGTGAGTCCTTTGCTAAGTTGTCTTTGGAACCTCAAGGTATGGCTGTGTTCATGCAAGCTGGTCCTATCACAGCTCAGCGTAAGTTTGTAGCTGCTTTGAACAAGGTATTGACACCAGAGCAACAACAGATCTTAATTCAAGCAACGACTGTACAAGGTCCTGCACGTACCGCTGGTGAGTAATGCCTCTCTTAATCCTTGCTGGTGCTCTCAAGGCTGTTGAGGCTATCCAGCAGGGATGTGAGCTATATAAAGAATATAAAGGTACTGTATTACAAGCTAAAGCTACCTTCGAGGAAGTTAAGGGTATAGCTGTAGAGGTCTCAGATGTCGGTACAGGTATCTGGGACTTTATTAAGTCTAAGTTATTCCCTTCAGAATCTGATACGATTAAGACCTCTAATCAACGCATAGAAAATGAACAACGTACCGACGGTGCTCAGAAGGTTGCAGAAAGTGCTACTAAGCGAGTAGTTCAGCCTCAACAAGAATACGATGAACAGATCATCAAAGCTGAGCTAATTAAGAACCTAAAGAAGTTCTTTAAAGCAATGATAGCTATTCAAACTGCTATAGCTAAGCAACAAGAGCGTATAGACCATGAAGTGATAGAGCCTGATGAGTTACTTGATGTCTCTTTGGACTTAGTTGTAGCTAAGAAAGAGATGGAGAAGGCTCAGAAGGAGATTAGAGAGACTATGGTTTATCAGAGTCCTCCTGAGCTTGGAGCTTTATACACCGATGTAGTGAACATGTTCGGTATTGTGCAAGAGAAACAAGAAGCTACACATTTATTAAATACTAGAAAGAGGAAAGATGAGTGTCTACGCAGAAACAGAATTCTTTCCAAAGTAAGACAACGAATAGCTTGGGTCGTAGTAATGGCTCTAATAGTACTGGAAACATGGGGACTAATAGCAGCGATTCTTCTAGCGAGACAGTCTACGTAAGCTTCCTAGTGTTGCTTACCTTACTGTTCTTTATTATTTTACCTTTTGAGTTGTATCTGTACATTGTAGTTAAAGATGCAGTAGAGTTTTGTTATAGGAGTAAGTAAATATTATGAATGAGTTAATGAATATCCTCAAAGGAGCTGCACCTGCTCTTGCTACGGTTGTGGCTGGGCCTCTAGGAGGCATGGCTGTAAAGGCTATGGCTGAGAAACTAGGTGTAGAGGAGACTGTTGAGGCGGTGGCTGCACACCTCACAGCTAACCCTGAAGAAGCTTTGAAGCTTGCTGAGATTGATTTGAAACAGTTTGAATTGGAAGTACAGGATCGTGACTCAGCTCGTAAGGCTCATTTGGCTATTGCAACCAGCCCTGACGCACATTGGCTTGAAAAGCTCGTTGTACCTATCCTTGCTTTGGGCACTGTTGGTCTTTGTTTTCTCTTGATTGGTGTCTTATTGTTTATCAATATCCCTGACAGCCAAGAGAACATCATTATCTATGCCTTAGGTTTCATCACCAGCGCAGCAGGACAAGTACTCAGCTACTTCTTTGGTTCAAGCCAAGGCAGTAAAGATAAAAACCAAGCATTGAAAGGAAAGTAACCATGCAGTTAAGCGAACACTTTAGCCTTGAAGAGGCAACCTACAGCGAGACTGCTGTACGTCAAGGTATCGATAACCAACCTTCTACTCTTCAATTGGAGAACATGAAGATTGCTGCTGCTAAGCTTGAACAGCTACGTGCTGTTACTGGCCCTCTGAAGATTAACTCTTGGTTACGTCTACCAGCCGTTAACGTGGCTGTTGGAGGCTCTAAAGTCTCTTCTCACATGGATGGTTGGGCTATTGACGTATCTAGCTCTAAACTGACTCCTCTCCAACTGTGTCAGGAAGTACAGAAGGCAGGTATCAAGTTCGATCAGATGATCCATGAGTTTGGTCGTTGGATGCATATCTCCTTTGCTCCTGAGATGAGACAACAAGAGCTTACTATCTATCGTCCTGAGAACAAGTATAAAGCTGGTATCTTGACGGAAGAACAGTATCACAAGGCGTAAGCCGTAAAGCCTGATGTATCTTAAATGATACATAAAGCCTCTAATGTACGTTTTAAGATACATTAGAGGCTTTTCTGTTTATACGAACAACAAAGAGAGAGTAAAGAATCCTAAGTGGATCATAACACAGCTACAGAACTGATACTCATCCTCATCAGTCTCCACAACTGCTTCATCATTGTGTTGTATTCCTACAACAAAGCCTCCAGCGAACGAGAAATCAACTACCATTTTCCATCCTTTGAGTAAATCATGTGAGGCACTGAGCGCACAGTAGGGAATTGCTCCTTAAAGGCTTCAATGGTCATATCCTTGCCCAGCATAATCTCGACATATTCGACACCTTCGGCTTTGAGTTTAGCCTTCAATGTATCACATCCGGGGCAGTTAGGTTTAGAGTATACGATTGTTTTCATCTTTTAAAGCCCCCGAAGGGGCATCCTTTCTTAGCGGATTGGGCAAGCACCAGTCGAACATTCAGCATCGTCAAGACCAATATTAGCCTCGTCAATAGCCGTGATAGTACGTGTATTGGCAACCAGCTCATTATACTGTTCCTCAGTGATCTCTTCCAACGGAGCTTGCTTGAAGCCATGCTCTGAGTGTAGCAGGAAAGACAGTGACTTATGGTTTGTCTTGTAGTTCTTCTTGAGGTACTTCTTGATCTCAGGAAGCTCTTCAGGACGATAGTACACAGTACAAGACACAGAGTTATCACTCCAGACTTCCTGCAACCACTTGACTGTTTCCAGCTGAGAGATAGCTGTCATGTCCTTAGCCAACACAGCATGGTCTGGATGACGGAAGGGGAAGCTTACAACCACTGTTGAACGATCTTCAGTACCGTCAAAGTTTTGCTGGTACTCCACATGGTAGCCATGATCCTTACAGACTTGAACCAACGAGTGATTAGAGCTGATACGGATACGACGAATCATGAATCGAGCATAAGCAGGATGACAACCGGGAGTCACACCTGGCAACAGAGACAAAGTACCTGAAGGCTTAACAGTGGTCAGTTTGATTGACTTATTGAAACCGTTCTTAGCACTGTACTCATTGTCGTATTCACGGATCTTACCGTATGTCTCGTTTAACCATGACTTCTGTTCTTCGGTACACTGCAAGACACCTGTGATACCAATACCCATTCGCATGTTTTCGTGAACGATAGCCTCTGTGACCTTTTGGTGACACTGGAGCGCCAACGAGTGCTTGTTAATACGGTACAACAAAGTGCAGACATCAAGAAGCTCTTCTTTGCTAGAGATATTAGGCAAGAACACTTCTGCAAGGCAACAGGTTTCACCGTCAGCCAAAGACTGCTCAGCACATGGATTATAGCCTTGTACTTTGGGATCTGGATACTGAGTTTCACCCAATCGTCCGATCTTTCGTGAGAGCTTGAGGTTGATGAGGCCGTAAGGTTCGCCTTTGCCTTCATAACCATCCCAGAAGAAGTCGTGCAGATCTCCAATATCGTGACACACGACTGAGTTGTTGGACATGGCTCTCCATGAGGGGATATTGCCCAAGTCCCATCGCTTAGCAAGTAGATATTCCACATCGTCAGCATCTCCAATAGCAATTTGAGCACTTCGACGCACGTTACCTGCAACGACAACAGCACCGATAATGTTCATAATGTCCAAGCAATCAACAGGACGGAGCTGCTTACCTGCACGTTTCTCCAAGACCTTACTGATCTGCTCAATACCCCACACCAAATCCTCTGGCCCTGAAGCTGTACCGCCAAAGCCTTTGATAGGAGCGCCTTTAGAGCGAATCAGTTGTGTCGAGTAGCTAAAAGTTTGTTTACCTGAGCTGTGAGCCAAGAAAGCAGCCTTGAGCGTCTTACCAAGAAGAGCAACCCAGCCTTCACGACTGTCAGGGACAATAAAATCAGCCCCACTATCGCTAGAACGAATAGGACACTTAAAATCAAGATTAACTGGAGGAAGTTTATTGACATTTTCTTTCTGAATGTTGTAGCCAACGCCTGAGCCAAGCATCAACATATCCATAGCCCAAGTGAACGGCTCCACAGGCTTATCCACTGTACGGAAAGCACAGTTTTGGAGGCTAGAAAGGCCTAACTTGTCAACTGTATCTGTGCCTAGCTGCCACCAGAAACGACCTGCTACAGAGCCTTTAAGACCCAAGAGGTACTTACGGAGACGCTGTTCTTCATCCTTAGAGAAGCCACAGTTGAGCTGCTCATCACAGGCTTTAATAACACGTTCTACGGTGTCAGGAAACTCTTCTGTAGGGCTGTTGATGTCGTTCTCATCCAAGCGACGAGCATAGGTACGCTTGTATGTCAAATATCCTACTGAAGACCAAGGAGTACCTACTTCATACATGTCTTTTGTCGTATCGTTCATTTATTGTCATTCTCATTGTTAAGGTGTTGAAGGAAAAGCATACAGCAAATAGCGTGTGCCAGATGCGAAAGCCCCGTTTCACTGTCATTAGTAGATTCAGTCTTATAAGCGATTAGGTGACGCATTGCTGCATTCCAGTATCGCTCATCAGCGTTATCCACATACTGCCAGTTGTTCGGGGCGTATTTTTTGGACCCGAATTCTAGCACTTTTACTACCTCTTGTAAAGCCCCGAAGGGCATTAAACTCCAATTTAATTTACCTGAATCATACTTTAATCCTTTAGTTTTAACTTCTTCAGGGATGGATAGAGAAGCCATGTATTCTTCCACTTCTCGAATTGTTGGTTTCATCTTATGAGTACTTTCGTTGTAGATATTCGATTGATAAGAAAAGTTCATCAAAGTGCCCATCATCTACCTCGTTCATGATGAGAAGACCACGCCAATGACGGTTACTTAACTGATCCATGTAGTCTTCATCATGAAGATAATAACTACCGGCAACAATAGCACAAATAGGTTTACCATCAGCTCGTTTACCGTAGGCTACCTGTTTTCCTTGTTGATGGCCCGCAACACAAGACATGTGGAGCTTACTAATAATAGCAGCGGGAGAAGCAGCAGGGCGTCCCATTGCACCCACAGGCCAAAAGTGGCTGAAGCCAACACCGTTAATGAACACAGGATGTAAGAATTCATGTACTTCCCAATCTTTCAAGTCTAAGTCGTCATAGGTCAGAAGCCCTTCAAGCATAGGATTGTTGTTAACAGCCCTAGTGAGTCGGTTCTCATGGTTACCCTTCAAGAAGACCATACGAGGCTTGTAAGGCTTGTGCTTGGACTTCTTCTGTGTCTCCTGAAGCTCTTTGAGAGGCTTTAAGAGCACTTCCATGCCCTTATTGCCAGCCTCTACGTCAGCTAGGTAGCGTTTACCTTCAAAGTACTTGCTACCAGCTTTGTCGTGACTACTGAGACTAGGAAAATCCCAGTGATCTCCTAAGTGAACTACCACATCAGGACGGTACTCACAGATAGCTTTACCAGCCCATTCGAGATGTTCTTGTGGAGCATCAGGTTTGGTTTGGGTGTCTGGTATACATAAAATTCTCATGCTTCTGTACCTCTTAATGTGGTTTCACCACGGGCTCGGATGTCGTGAGTCACAGATGCCAAACAACCACGCGCTTCCATATCTGTTGTTTGTGCAATGTAACGAAACACCATATCAGCACACGCCTCACGCTCCCTATCGACAGCCTCAGTCACAGCTACAACAAAAGCCTCGTCATGGAGAAGTTTGCCGTCAGCATCAAAACCGCCAGTGAAGCCGTATGCTTTCGCCAGTTTTATGATTTCATCTTGTGTCATTTGAACATCGCCTCACGTTCTGGACTGTTGCTCCAACCACCAGACAAGTAAAGCTCAGGGAAGGCTAAGAGAATCTGCTGGAGTCGTTCATCATTCAAGCAACGACCATAGCCGGGAAAAGGATTACCTCTATCATCAGTGTCATTCAAAGGGAAGTTAACTGAGTAGTAAACCTGCTCTTTGATGCTGTAGCCGTAATGAGCTTCCATTGCATCAAGGATACGGTCAAGAACCTCAATCCAAGTACCTTCATTAGGCTCAACGAGCACTGTATGAATTTCTTTTACCGTTTCACCACCCAAATCCACCCACTCAGGTGTACACATCTCAAAAGCCCAGTAACCATCTTCGTGCAACTTAGGATCTTCTTCTAACCCCTTTCTCAACTCACACTCAGCTTTAAAGATTTCATCCGTAAGCCTCTCTATCTCTTTACGAGCTTGTCCAGCATCTTTAAATTCCCATGTATGGGTGAACCACGCAGTCATCTTTGCTTTAAACGCTTCAAACATACTAAACTCCTTTGGTTTATTGATTACATGAAAGTATTCGTCAAGTGTCATTGAAGTCTCCATCTAGAGGGTGATAGACAACCCACTGTGTCTCAAAGATTCCGTTACCGTAGTCTTTAGTCACTGGTGAGGTTTCTATCATTCTACACCCTAATCGAGGATGATCTACAACGTACACCTTGTACCCCTTAGTCCAATCTGGAATGAACATAGGGGGTTTATAGTGAACTATCAGCTTTGCCATCGTTGAAGGCCTCCATCACGTTAGGGAAGTGCTCTTCTAAGATCTTAGCACACTGTAAAGCCACTTCTCGGTGTTCTTTCTGAGTGGCTACATCAGTACGAATATCGACATAGTGGAGCCAAGAACGAAGAGTGCCCTGCATATACATCCTAGACATCGTTAGACCCTCAGGGAGGAACACACGGGCACACTCTTTAGCGATACCTTTATCCAATGCTGCTGAGTACAAGAACTTAGCTTCCTCTACCAAGCGACGCTGAGCACCTTCAAACCAGTTCTGAATGCTGATGTCATCAGTGTACAAGCTGTTCTGACGGTTCTTAGTGTCTTGCATACGAGCTTGAGAGTTCTGAATGAACCCCTCAGAGACTGCATATCTCTGAGAGAACTCTTGGAAGGAGAAGCTACGATGCCGTAAGATCTGACGAGCTACATCACGTGTAGTTTCAATCTCTACACACACGTTAACCATCTCAAACGGGCTCCAGTGCTTGTTCTTAATAAGGTACTTGAGTAACTTGGTCGCAGAGGCAGGGTTGTCCTGATTTGCCGGATTTGACACACGGGCCATATACGCAATCTTCTGCTCTGCTTCCGGTGTTACCCACACTAGCTTGACTTGACTCATCGTATTTCTTTCCTTCCTCAATTCCCATTTTCAATGCTGTAATGATACCTAAGCTAAGAAGCTGTACACGCTCTTCATCAGTCATGTCAAACTGATAAGACGCGCTACCGTCTTCATTCTCCTTGATTAATACGAGTTCCATCGCTTACCTTTCGTCTACGTTCCTTTATCCACGAATCAGGGATTGTCTTATCAGCGTACTCAAAACCGTTCTTAACACACCACTGAGCATACGTTGTACGTGATCCCTTGTTCAGCTTCTGTGAGCTGTTAGAGAAGACAAAACGAATGTCCAAGTGTGGTTGTTGCCTTTTAATCAGCATGTGTTTCTTACGATCTGCTATGAGGAAGCGTCCCTTAGTCTCTACGATGATCCCATTATCCAGCACAAAGTCAGGAGTATATTGATGTTCACTCGCTGGCTTGATGTACTTGATCTTCATCTCTTCGTAGGTGAAAGGAACACCCGCTGAAGTAAGGGCTTTAGCGACATCTTCTTCAAGGCCGCTACGCCACCCATGCTTCAAAGCATTAGCTCTTTTTGAGCTTGTTGTCTTACGAGTTACCATTACGAGCCTTTAACATTGCGTCTGCAACTCGATATGCTTCAACAGCCGCAGTGTCACGAGTTCCGCAGATTGAAAGCATTTGAGACATAGCCTTAGCAGCAAAATAGTCACGTAACGTCATCCCATAAGTAGCTTCTTGGCTAAGAAGACCGTCAGGATAGCGTTCTTCCTGAGTAGGAAAAGCGGAGCCGCCTGTTTTTAGCTTATTCACAGTTTAGTCCTTTCGTATTGATGTAACAACTGCCCAAAGGCATCTACGAAGATCTCGTCATGGTTAGTATGCCCCATAGAGAACATAATAGCGTGTACGAGCTCGTGGCAAAATGTCTGCTCAGTGAAGTTCTTGTTCATACCTGCTCGAAGATAGATCGTTTGAGTATCACAAGCACATTTACCGTACTCACTCAAATCCTCTACGTACTTGACTGTCCATTGACACCCAACGAGATAGAAAGATAAGGGCACATTTGGTTTGGTTCTCTTCGAAGCCATAGCAAGTTCAGATTTTCATCGACACGAAGTTGATTACCATCGTAAGCTTTGAGACAAGCGTCATAGTATTCCCTTTCAGTTTTACAATCCTGTAGAAGCTTCTCTGCCTTCTTAGGTCCAATGCCTTTCAAGCCAATGATGTTGTCAGTACGATCCCCTGTGAGCACCTGTGTGAATAAGTTACGAAGACCTTCTTCCTCAGTAACGTAGTATTCCTCATGCTTCACGAAGTTGTAATGCCAACCTGCAACTTGATCTAGGTCTTTGTCAATGGAGACAATCCATCCACCTGTCTTAGTCGCTTCAGTAGCCACTGCATCGTCTGCCTCTGAACCCTCTACCAGTTCTGCACCAAGGCGCTGGAGATGGGTACGAATAGCCTGATAATGCACTGGCCTCTTAGCGTCCTTACGGTTGCCTTTGTAAGGCTCAGTGACTGCTAGTTCATTGCGATAGTTACCCTTACCAGTGATGTACGCTTTGTAGTCATCACATTTGAGGTCTTGGTACACAATCTCATTGACTAACTTAGTCACCCTACCTAAACAAACCTCCTCTGAGACATCCTCGGAAGCAAATCCTGTTCGATAGCAAATTATGTCTGCATCTAAAATTGCTAACCGAGGACGCGGAGGTAAGTCCTTAGAGAGCGTCATCGTCCGCAGTAGCTGCTTCAGGGACGTAAGTCTTAACTTCAGTCACCATGATTGTCTTCACTGATGGAGCATTGCCATGCTTAGCTGACATACGGTGTGTGTAAGAACCAACAATAGCTACGCACTTAGAGCCGTTACCGAGAGCATCAATGGCAACTTCTTTGAGGTTGTCATCTGTAGGTTTAAACAAGTACTTGCTCTTAGCGACAATGAAGTTACCTTGTGATTCCTTGTGCTTGACTTTGATACCCAAGCTTGTGAGCTTAGCTGCATCGTCATCGCTGATGTTACCGATGGTGCATTCATACTTGTCATTGTCTGTGTTGAATGCTGTGTTGAACTCAGCCATCCACTTAGTCCAAAACAACTCACCGCTAATCTTCACTGGTTTCAAATCTGACATTTTCTTCTTTCCTTTTTTAGGTTAGGCCGTAGCCTCGTTATTGTAGATAGCTTCCCTCTTTACGAGAGATAGCCTCTGCTTCATCCTCAATGTAATCAAGGGCTGCTGAGAGCACCAAGTATACATCAAGGAGATCTAGATCATCGCTGTGCAATAGAGTGAAAGAATTCTCACCTATGTTCAGCATGATCTGAGATTTTAATTTGTCTGACTTATCGATCATTCTTTACTTTCAAAGTCACGCCCCCAACCATAAATTGTATCGAGGACTGCATTACAAGCATCTAACCACCCGTCATTATGTGTGTCCTCATATTTCTTAAAGTCACACTCATCAGAGCGAATCTCTTCGACTTCTTGAGCAAGATGCGAACGCTCCTTAGCTGTTACCAGTTGGATAAATGCTACAAAGTCCTCTAAAGGCAAATGACCGACAGCAAACGATTTGTCTTCATGTTTACCAACAGATTTTGACCCGTCTAAAGCAACGCCAATAGCTAAACCAAACTGTTTAGCCAGCTCAAGGATTTCATTCCGACTCAACATACGTTGCTGCTTTCTTTAAAAGTTCAGGATTGTCTTGGAATAAACCAAGTGCTCGATTACAGTTGTTACAAAGGATACCACGAACCTTTCCACTATCGTGACAGTGGTCTACTGAGAAGTTCCAAAACTGTCTCTCACCTGCTGTCTTGTTTGTTTTAGTTTCGCAAATAGCACAAGAATAGTTTTGTTTCTTAAACTGCTCTTCATACCATTCCAAATCTACGCCAAACCGATGCTTTAAGTTCCTCTGACGTTGTGATAAATGAGATCTTTCAGGGTTGTCAGCAGCCCATTTCTGCCTAGCCTTGTTATCACACTCTTTACAACGATAAGACTTACCATCACTTTTGTTGTTGTAGTTAAAAAACTCAGTGAAAGGTTTCCTTACGTTACATATGCAACATTCCTTTTCTTGGTGCTCAATATCATACGTGATTTGCTCTGGTGTTCGTTTCAATCTAGCCATGTTTACTCCTAAAACTACACTGTATCATACAATGAGTTCAATGTCAAGAAACACATTAAATTAATGCGTATCACGCCACGTCCGGCCCACTTTGTATTCCCCATCAAGAGGACAACGTAGATTATACGCTAGACCTGCATCAATGATTGCTTGCTTACCTGCTTGACCAACTAAGTCAGCGATGTCAGCCTTGCATTCTATCTGAAATTCATCGTGGACATTTGCGGTAAAGCGAGCATCCCAATTATTCTTCTTGATTGTCTCATTTAAGATACACAGTGCCTTCTTCATCACGATAGCACCTGCCCCTTGAAGTAAGCTATTGAGTGCCGCATGTTCAGAACGAACCCAAATCTTGCGACCATCAAGCCCCGGTACATAGCCCTTGCCCGCATAGACGGATACTTTATCACGTAGACGCTTGAGTGCGGGAGTCCCTTTAAGAAAGGCATCGATGAGCTTTTGTCCATCCTTAGCACTACCACCGACAATCGCTCCAATCTTCGCTGGCCCTGCCCCGTAAAGCCACGCGTAGCAAAATGTCTTCGCTTGGTCACGTGTTTGTAAGCCGGCTGCTTTTTGATTAACCGTGTGGACATCCGTGCCGTCCTTAGAGCTTCCCTCGGTGAC
>Ga0075458_10000176_pt1 | contig 20616 bp, 35 predicted proteins | sample DEB3_08_DNA_FD_77576 | JGI IMG/M metagenome (GOLD analysis project Ga0075458, IMG submission 77576) | Aqueous microbial communities from the Delaware River and Bay under freshwater to marine salinity gradient to study organic matter... | ecosystem: Environmental > Aquatic > Marine > Coastal ... | reverse complement strand
TGGCGCTCGAGTATGCGCCTCTCAACCGCAACCCGGTCCTCCAATCGATCCAGCTGCTCACCACCGGCGGCAACGCTGACACCGCCGGCGAGCTGGCCTGGAACGAAGACGAGCAGACGCTTGACGTTGCCAAGGGTGGCGGCACGGTGCTGCAGGTCGGCCAGGAGATGAGCTTCCTGGTTCACAACGACACTGCTAACACGATCACCGAGGGCACCGGCGTGATGTATGCCGGCACCTATGGCGCTAGCGGGCAGCTGAAGGTGGCGCCGATGATCGCCAATGGCAGCCTGCCGGGACATGTGTTTCTCGGCGTTGTAACCGAAACGGTGCCTGCCGGTCAGGACGGCTTCGTGACCACTTTCGGCAAGGTGCGCGGCATCAATACCAGCGCCTATCCGACTGACTCGATCCTGTACTGCGATCCGGTTAACCCTGGCGGTTTCGTGACGGTTGAGCCGGACGGGCCGAACCTAAAGCTGCCAGTGGCGGCAGTGATTCACTCCGGCAACAACGGCACCATCTTTGTTCGAGCAGCCACCGGTCAGTTCATCAAGGACTGCCACGACGTTGAGACCGGCGACGCGCACGACGGCGATGTGCTGACCTGGGTCGATGCGATGAACCGCTGGGAGCACAAGCCCCCGGTGAACGGCTCCGCGCCTCGCAGCATCACGATCGCTGGCCCGCTTGCGGGTGACAGCTTCACGCTGTTCCGCACCTCGCGTGATACGACGCTAGCCAGCGTGACCGGGTTGGTCTCAGGCGGCTCGGTGACCTACGAGCTGCGCTACGCCAGCGATCGAACCACGGCTGGCACGCTGGCAACGATCTCCGACACGGTGACAAACACCACCACCGGTGATGCCGCAACGCTGCAGAACCAGCCCATCCTGGCTGCGCGCTGGGTGTGGATTGAGATCACCGCCGTCAGCGGAACGGTGGGTGAGTTCAACCTTTCGGTTGGCTTTTAGACTGTAAGCATCGCTCAATGATGTATGGCCACTCGCCTAGATACTACTGCTGGTGCGTTCCTTTTGAGCGGCTTACCGGTCATGCTGACGAAGGTCAGCACGGCTCGCCGCCGCAACGTACTGATCTTCTAAAGGCTAGCCTGCAATTATGACAACAATCCGAGAATCCATCATTGCCGGCGTTCGCACTGCGCTAACTGGCACGACTGGCGTCAGCACGCGCATCTATCGCAGCCGTGTTGAGCCATTTGCGCGCGGTGAATCTCCGGCGATCGTAGTTGAACCAGTTTCGGATCAGGCCAACACTGATGTGAGCTTCTGCAAAACAGACTGGACGCTGACGGTACGAATTGCTGTCATTGTGCGCGGCGCGATTCCTGATCAGCAAGCTGATTCAATCGTTCAAGACTTACACGCCAAGGTGATGGCAGATCAAACCATTGGCGGCTACGCCATGAGCGTTGAACCACGCGGCGTTCAGTTTGACATGGTGGAAACTGACCAACCTGGCGGCGTCATCAGCTGCGATTACTTGATTCGATACCGCACGGCTGTGGCTAATCTGGCATCAAACTGACCGCAGCTACGATGTTAGATGAATACAGCGGACAGGGTGGCTCTTACATCCTGGACGAATCCGGCGTAAGGCGCCCAGTCGAGCCGGCCACCACCAGCCCAGAGGCATCTGACAATGGCACTGCTGACGCGCAAGCAACTGATTCTGGTAAAAGCAGAAAGCACCTACGGAACTGATTCAACCCCAGCCGGGACTGATGCTCTGCTGGTCCGCTCAATTGATGTCACTCCGCTTGAGGCTGAGGTTGTCAGTCGCGATCTGATCCGCCCGTACCTTGGCAACAGTGACCAGCTGCTGGCCAATACGCGGGTGATGATGAGCTTCCAGGTGGAGCTCGCAGGATCGGGCACCGCGGCAACGGCGCCGCGGTTTAGCAGCCTGCTCAAGGCATGTGGCATGGCCGAGACCACGACCAGCTCTGCGGTGACCGGCACTGCGCAGGCAGGCTCTGCTGGCAGCATCACGCTGGCTGCCGGCGCCAGCGCAACCGACGATGCCTACGTTGGCATGGTGATCAGCCTCACGAGCGGCACCGGCTCTGGTAGCAGCGGCGTCATCACTGACTACGTGGGCAGCACGAAGGTTGCAACGGTGCAGAAAACAACGACGGCGTTCACGCCTGATGGCACCAGCGCTTACAGCATTGCCGCCAACGTGGGCTACAAGCCTGTCAGCAGCAGCTTCTCAAGCGCCACTATTTACTTCAACAACGACGGAGTGCTGCACAAGGCCACCGGCTGCCGCGGCACGTTCTCACTGAACGTGGAAGTAGGCGGCATCCCTACCATCGACTTCGAGTTCACCGGCATCTACAACCCGGTCACCGATACCGCAGCGCCCACCACTACCTACAGCGCGCAGGCCACGCCGCTGATCTTCAAGGCTGGCAACAGCAGCACCTTCAGCTTTCTCGGTCACTCCGGGTGCCTGCAATCGCTGAGCCTCGAGATGGCCAATGAGATTGTCTACCGCGAGCTGGTTGGCTGCGACAAAGAAGTCAGGATCACTAACCGGGCGCCCGCCGGCGAGTGCATGATTGAAGCCGTTTCGGTTGCCACCAAGGACTATTGGACCATTGCCAATGATGACACTACTGGTCTGCTGACCCTGCTGCATGGCACCACGGCAGGTAACCGCGTCACGCTGGTTGCGCCAAAGGTTGACATCAGCAATCCGTCCTACGATGATATGGACGGCGTTCAAATGTTGAATTTGCCTTATGTGGCAATTCCAACTAGCGCCGGCAATGATGAAGTTGTTCTGACCTTCACCTGATTCTGCATGGCATTTGTTCTTAAGCAGTCAGCTACCTACTCGTGGCCTGTCACATTGCGCCTGCCAGTTGATGGTGGGCGCTATGAGAAGCAGACCTTTGATGCGCAGTTCAAAAGACTCTCGCAATCACGCATCAATGAGATTCAGGATCTGGTCAGGGCGAAACAGCTCGACCATGAAGTTGATCTGACCGATCAATCGGTCGCTGATGAGGTGTTGGCCGGCTGGGCCAATGTGCATGATGAGGATGGCGAAGAGGTGCCATTTAGCGCAACTGTCAAAGCGGAACTCCTGAACATCCCTGCAGTAGCGTCTGGGATTGTGGTTGCCTACTTCGAGAGCGTCACCGGCAACAAAGCAAAAAACTGAGAGACGCTGCCCGTCATTGGCTCAAGGGTGGCGTGATTGACAAAACAGCAGATGATGCATCAGTGCTTGGGATTGTTGGGTTTGAGCCTGACGAGCCTAAGCATTTTGATGTGGAGCCTGAGGCATGGCCGGCTTTGATGATGTTCCTTGACTGCCAGACGCAATGGCGATCCGGCCCAAATGGATTGATCGGATTGGACTATGGCGCTGTGTCGTGGGTGTTTAGACTGCGATCAGTCACCGATGAAGCTGCGATGCTGAGCGATCTGCAGATCATCGAAGCTGAAATCCTGCAGGCCATTGGCGAGCAGCAGAAATGAACCTAGATGCTGTTCTCAAGGTCAGAGCCGATGTCCAGGGGCAGGGCGAACTGGATGGCCTTAGCCGTAGCCTTGGCAATCTGAACAAAGCTGCTGAAGGTACGCAGCTTGGCCTCGGGCGGATGGGACAAGCCGCCAAGGGCGTTGGCGGACTGCTTGGGTCATTGGTGCCAGCAGCTGCAATTGCAGGCCTTAGCATGATGGCCAAGAACTCAATTGATGCCGCTGACAATCTGAATGACTTGAGTCAACGCACTGGCGTTGCGGTTGAGTCACTTAGCAAGTTTGGCGCTGCAGCAGAGGATAGTGGCAGCAGCATCGAGGGCGTTGCCAAAGGCATGGGGCAACTGGCGAAACGTGTTGCTGATACAGGCAAATCAGGTGAAGCAATCCGCGCCACGCTGCAAGGCATGGGCATTGCGGCCAAGGATGCTGATGGCAAGATCAGGCCACTTGATGACTTGATGCTTGCTGTTGCCGATCGATTCAGCAAGATGCCAGATGGCGCTGAGAAGTCAGCGTTGGCTATGAAGCTATTCGGCAAGGCCGGCACTGAGTTGATTCCAATGCTGAATCAAGGCCGTGAAGCGCTCAGCCAATACCAGGCCACGATCAGCGGCGACATGGCAAAGAGTGCTGATCAATTCAATGATGCGATCAATAATATCTCTCGCAGCCTAAGCGGCCCATTCAATCAAGCGGTGACTGCACTGCTGCCATCAATCACGAAGCTGGCCGAAGGATTGGCCGGCATGTTGCAGGCGTTCTCTCAATTGCCGCAACCGGTGCAAACGCTGACAGTTGCTATAGGCGGGCTGGCGGCTGCATTTGTAGCCTTAGCGCCTGCAATCAATGCAATCATTGCCCTGGGCGGCATTCTGAGTGGTCTTGGGATTGGCGCCACTATTGCCGGATGGGCTGGCGCAATTGGCCCAGCAGTGGCCGGCATCACTGCAGCATTGAGCGGGCTGCTTGCATGGCTGACCGGCACACTACTGCCAGCATTGGCTGGGTTCTTCTCTGGCCCAGCTGGCTGGATTACGCTTGCTGTTGTTGCATTGACTGCAGCAGCGATTGCATTCCGCGAGCCACTGATGGACTTTGCGGCCTGGTTATGGGAATGGAGTGCGCCAGTTAGAGATCTGTTCGTAGATTTATGGAGTGGCGTGATAGATGCCGCCCGCATAGCATTTGATGCGGTTGCAGGCGTTATTGAATGGGCGGCCGGAGCATGGATCGCAATCTTGTATCAGCTATTTGTCGGACCCTATGTAGAGCTTTTTAATGCGACGCTACGCGAGCCTGTGTCACAGCTTATCGACTGGGTGAGTGAAAAGTGGACTGAATTGACGGATGCTTTTAATACTTACGCAATTCAACCAATAATTGAAGCATGGAATACAGTGGTCAATTTTATACCGGATGCCATGGATACTGCTGTGGATGCAGTTGTTAGCGCATGGGAAGGGGTGGTTAATACGATCAAGAATATATTCAATGACATATTAAGCGCAATCTCTAATAGCATTAATGCAGTGATTAATGAGATCAACTTCCTGATCGGCAAGTTCAATGAACTGCCAGGTCCGGATATTGGCCTAATTCCCAAGATCAGCATTCCACAGTTTGCGGAAGGCGGCACCGTCAGCCGGCCAACACTTGCGATGGTCGGCGAAGGTGGAGAACGTGAATACATTGTGCCTGAATCCAAGATGGCAAGCGCTAGCGCTAACTTCCTGGCCGGCGCTCGAGGTGATGCAGTGCTAGACGGCAATCGATCTGGCGGCGCCGTCATCAATATCACGACTGGCCCTGTGATGGAGTTCAACGGCGAGCGTTACGTCACGGTCGCAGATATGGAGCAAGCAATGCGCATGACTGCCGATAGCGTTTTCAGCGGACTTCGTACACCCTCAGCCCGTATGGCTTTAGGTATCAGCTAATGCGTGCTCAATCCCAATATCTCCGTATTTACGACAGCGGCGGCACCACCTACAACCGCTGGCAGTCCTACTACGCCAATGACAGTGTGACCTGGCAAGGCGTCAAGTGGCTGTATGTTCCGTTCATCGCGGACGGCATCACGGCCGGCATTGCCGGTGACGAGTCCAACGTCACCGTAACGACTGCCGCCACGAGCATGGTGCTGAACGCCTTCGAGCTGGCCATGCGCGACGGCCGCCTGGTGGATCTGACCATCTACCAATTCGACGTCTTAGAGGGAAACAACGCACCACAAGCCGATCAAGAACTGATTGCTTCCTACACCGGCCAAGTTATTGGTGGGCGCAGCACACTTACCAGCCTTACCCTACAACTGGGCTCTGCCCTATCTCCTGTTGGGGCGCAAGTCCCGCCCCGCAAGTTCACCACAGCCATCATGGGACAGGGCATACGCGCATGACCTGGATCTCCGCTAGCGACCCTCTTGCACTGCTCGGCATCCAAGCCGGCCAAATCAACACGCCCACAGGCAATGATTCTACGATTGTCTACAGCACCAATGAACTAGAAACCGACCAGCGCTTTATCAACTTGGGGGAGTCCGTCCCAATCGTGTTTGCACGCTTCCGCAACAGTGCCGGCGGCATCATGATTGCCCCTGGCGCAAGCGAAGTTCAGTACCTAAACTTTGCGTGGCCGATAGTCACTATTCCACCAGGTCAGTATGCCAGTGTTTTAACAGGTTACGAAGAAGAAATATACGTCGATTACTTGCTCCCAATTAGCGAGGGTGTTGTACAAGCGATCGAGTATCGAGATGTATATCAAGGATCGTGCCGTGTCGGTACTTACACACAGGCTTACAATGCTCGTGCTGGAAATTGGCAACCGGGCAATTTCATGTCTTCCTACGTAAATGTCGTTGATCCTTCTAATCCTATTGATGTCTTACCTCCGGAAGCTCCTTTCTTCTGTGGTAGCGTGGGTCTATACCCAAACATTACAACTCTGAGTTATTCTAGCCCGGCGTATTTACGGGAGTCTGAACGCTGGAAAAAACAGATCAATGTTTTCATCCGTGGCGGAATGCATGTTACACGGTTATACGACAACGTGTATGGCCCCAGCGACAATTTTGCCGATCTCGTCAAGTGGCTGATGGTCAACACAGCGCGTGTACCGAGCGCGATGATTGACAACGACGCTTTAACCAAAGCAGCCACGTTTCTTGAATACAACGGCTTTACCTGCAACTGCGAACTAAAAAACAGCACTAACTTCGCAGATTACATTGCCAAGTGGGCACCTTATTTTCTTCTGGGCGAAAGCAATAGCGGCGGCAAAAAAGGTCTGCGCCCTCTACTACCCACTACACCAGCTGGAGCAATCGATACAAGCCCTGTAACGCCTGTCTATACATTTACCGAAGACACAATCCTACCTAACACGCTTGAAATCAACTACACGTCACTATCCGACAGATACCCATTTACCGCTCAGATCCTCTGGCGCCAGCAGATAGAAAGTGACCTCGCCATCCCGCGCACAGTAGAACTACGTTACGGAACTACTTCCGAGCAAAACCCTACCGAGCTGCACGACCTCAGCGAGTTCTGTACAAACGAAAATCACGCTGTCAAGGTTGGCGCTTATATCCTTGCCCGTCGCACGTATCCGACCCACGTAATTCGCTTTGCCACGCGACCGCAGGCACACAACACGATAGTAAACGTAGGCGACATTATCTACGTCAACTTAAAACGGCAAGCAACTAACTATGTCGCGTCTTCGCATTCATATCTGTACCAAGTAGAACGTGTCGGCAAGACCTTAGCGGGCGACGTCACCTACGAAGCTGTACACTTTCCTGTCAATAATCAAAACCGTAGCCTTATTGCGCTTGACGTCGCTGCTGCCATTGGAACAGGAGTTCTGTTCTCGTTCTCCGAGGACGATTTTGAGTCACCTTGCGAAGATGAAGCCTCATCTACAGATACAACAGTTCCTCCAAGCGTGTCGATTCCCCCAAGTTCGGTCAATGACCCTGTGATTGACGGAAGTCAGGTCATCATTAATCGAGGCACACCCAACGATATCAACGGTGATAACGGCAATCCGTTTGGTCCGGGCGGCGATGACGGCCGCGATTCATCTACCCCTGGCGGAAGTCCTATTACTGGCATCACCGGTCCTAACGGTACTCCTCAGCTTGGTGACACACTTGGAGTATCACCTTGCGGCAACGGCGCAGGATGCGTAACCAAGTGGTATGGCTTTGATCCTGACACTGGACAACAAATCACCCCAGAACTCGGGACCGGAGCGTTCCTTTCGCTCGTATCTAGTATGGTCGGCAAAGGCATCGGCGCATACACCACATGCCCAGACGGCAATGAGTGCCGCTCTCCAGTTACGCCACCTGTAGTGGATTTACCGTATAACCGGTTTAATTTTGTTAGAGCTGTATATACGGCCACAAGTCCTGTAGCAACCAATAGCGGAGTTACACCGTGGTTTAGAATTAACGGAGGCGGTTCTAGTGATCTGGCGTATCTAGATCACCGTACGGGTCCTGTGCATCTTTTACCTGCCAATACCGGGGGCCCTTGGTCACTCGGCAGTTTGCCGGTGGCGTACAAAGTAGGTGGAGCAGGGAGTGGAGGCTATAGCAATATCATATTTGAGACAACTAAATACCTTAAGGATGGCATTACTGGCTATACAGGTGTACTAAATGTAGCAGTTCGTGCGGACACAGTCAACTATGCGGAAGGAGCTTTCCTGGGCTCGTTGACTGGTAGTTACGAGTTCAGTAACGACGGCGTGACTGTTGATTACGCGTGGAGCGGGCTTGAACCGGAATAACGATGGCCACTTTCCCTACGCTAACTCCGAGCGGCCGCACCTTCACCCCAGGTGAATACCCGCACACGCCGTTCACGGCCCTTAGTGGTTGGCAAAACCGAGTGCGGCACAGCAATGTGATGCTGGCTAGCCAGATTCGCCTGCGGTTTACCGCAGTCACAGAAGCCAACATGCTGAGCATTCTGTCCCACTACCAAGGACAGCTCGGCACCTTCGACAGCTTCGATCTGCCCTCCACGGTCTGGGCTGGAACAACTCCCAGTGACTACCAGCTCACAAATTATCTTTGGCGCTACATCCAACCGCCAACCGTTGATGATGTCTATTGTGATCGTTACAACGTCGAGCTAACACTTGAAACCGTCCCACCAGACGGTGCTGTTGTCGATGGTATGTACGGCCTCGTCACAGTAACGCTCACCGCAATCGGTGCAGCCGCCGCAAGTGGCCTAAACAAAACAGTCACGGCAAGCTTCATTCCAGGGCGCGTTGTGTTCTCTGGTGCGGACTTTACGGTCAACACCAGCATCGCTGCCGCCAACGGCATCGCAGCCACCGTCACGAGCACGTTGGCTGCTGGCACTCCAACCGCCGAAGCATCCGTTAATGGCCTAACACTGACCGTAACCGCATCCTTTACTGCTGGAACAGCAACTGGCGGCGGGGTCGCAGCTGATTACTGGTCCGATATGTCCGTTCAGTTGTATGGTTGGGAATCCCTGGCCTACATAGAATGGTGGGGGAATTGACGACACATGGCCGCTCCTAACCTTAAAAGCCCGACCACGATCACGGGCAAGACGGTCGGCTACGCCGTCACCACCAGCTTGGCTGCCGCGCTCACCAACAGCGCCGCCAGCGGCAAGGCACTCAAGATCAACAGCGTCTACTGCGCCAATGTCGATGGCGTGAACTCCGCCGACATCACGCTGGAGCACTACAACGGCACCACCGGCTTCAAGATCGGCAACACCATTGCAGTGCCGGCTGATGCAACACAGGTGCTGGTGACACGTGAGGCATACATCTACCTGGAGGAAGGCCATAGCCTCCGCGCTCAGGCCAGCGCCGCCAGTGACCTCGAACTGGTGATCGGCTACGAGGAGATCAGCTGATGATCGGCTTGAATGGCGGGCTGGTTGGCCGGCCACGTTCCCTGTATGCCAATACAGGCATCTGGACGCCAAATGAACAGCGGCTGTCCAAGAATGATCCGTACTGGGATAGCGTGAGTCTGCTGCTCCACATGGACGGGGCAAACGCAAGCACGACGTTTACCGATAGCAGCAAAAACACGCTAGCCGTCACAGCCAACGGCAATGCGCAAATCAGCACTACTAACGTTAAGTACGGAAGCGGATGTGGACTGTTCGATGGGACAGGCGACACGCTAACGCTATCGGACACCGATCTATTGGAGTTTGGCAGCGGAGATTACACAATAGAGATGTGGATCAACACGACACAGGCAACGCAATACGCAACGCTATTCAGTCGCATGAACGGCGCTTTTACAAATGGTTCATGGACTTTATTAATTAACAACTCAGGTGCAAGCGGGGGAGAAGTGGCGTGGTGGGCCCAGAATCACAGCATTGCTGGACCGATGATGACGACTTCAGGCGTTTCAATAATTGATGGGGCATATCATCACATCGCCGTTGTGCGGAATAGATCCTCACACGCAATTTATGTAGATGGTGTCAGCAGGGCCACCGCCACAACAACCTATACAATTTCCAACGTGGCTTTGGGCGTCACGGTCGCGGGCGATGCTAATTACGGACGCAATTTCAACGGGCGCATCGACGACCTCCGCATCACCAAAGGCGTCGCCCGCTATACGGCTAACTTCACGCCACCAGCCGCACCATTCCCTGACGCCTAGACTTCCCGTAACGCATCAACGCCATGGCCAGCCTCATCTACAACTCTTGCATCGACGACCTGGCCCGTGGCGCCATCGACTTTGATACCGATACCTTCAAGGTGATGCTAGTCACCAGCACTTACACCCCCAACAAAGATACCCACGACAAACGCGACGACGTTACCAACGAAGTCTCTGGTACTGGTTACACGGCCGGCGGATCCGCCAGTGTCTGCACCGTCACCAAAGACACCGCCAACGACAAGGTGACTCTGAGCTTTGCTGCTGTCAGCTGGGCCACGGCCACCATCACAGCTCGTGGCGCTGTGTACTACAAGTCTCGCGGTGGCGCCAGCAGCGCCGACGAACTGGTCGCTTACGTCGATTTCGGCGGCGACGTAAGTAGTACTGGCGCTACCTTCACCCTTGGCAGCAGCGTCATCACGCTGCAGAACTGATGCCAGTTTTTCCCTCGCTGACACCGGCTACGCGCCGCTACAGCATGGGAATCTTCCCTGTCACAGAAGAACGCGGCTTCGGCGGCGGCTCCATTCGCTTCCGCCACAGCAACACCTCCTACGGTCACACCCTGGAACTCGGCTTTACAGCCTTGACCCAAGCGCAAGCCAAGGAATTACGCGACCACTATCGCATCCAGCAAGGCGGCCTCCGTAGTTTTCCGCTCAGCAGCCAAGCCTGGGCAGGCCACACATCCTTCACCGACCTCGTACCCCTCACAACAGAGTGGCGTTACGCCAGTGCGCCAATAGAGGATCACCGCACCGGAGGATATGCAGATGTCAGCATTTCTCTTGTGAGCGTGCCCAAAATTGCTACAGCGGCTCCATCTGGATTGACAGCCACAGTAACTGCATCCTTGATCAGTGGCACAGCTACCGGTAGTTAGGCTGGATTGTATGCGGTCATTCAATGACGCCTGAGGAAGTCGCCGCCATTGCCATTGCGTTGTTGGCCGGCTCTGAGCTGTTGAGCTACATGCCAGGCGTCAAAGCCAATGGCTGGGTACAACTGGTACTGGCCGCACTAAAGGGCATCGCCGCTGCCGCAGAAGCTGCTGGCAACGACAAAAAGCGAGGCCGCCGTCGGTGATTGAGGTCGCAGCTGCTGTAATTGGTGCAGCCGTTGCCATTGGTGCCAGCGGTGTGGGCAGCTTTATCCGTCGAGATGACGAGGCGGGCAAGGCCGTCGTGCGCTTGACTACAGCGGTTGAGCACATTGCCGGTGAGGTCAGCCTCCTACGTGCCGAGATCAAGGAAGACCGCCAGGAGCTATATCCGCGACTTAATGGCATTGAGCAGCGACTGGCAAAGCTGGAGGCACGATTTTGACCATCATCCAGCTGGCGGATGCCGCCAAGCATTACAAACAGCTCAGCCATCAGCTTGCCGCCTGGAACTGGCTGCAGGATCAATTGAATGATGATCAGCTGGCGGAGTTCGCCGAGCTGTACCGCGCCGATCCACCACCCAAAGCACTGCCGCCGCCGAGTTGGGTGGCGCCTGCGATGAAGATCATCAAGGCATGGGAAGGATGCGAACTTGATGCCTACCAATGCGCAGCTGGCGTCTGGACAATCGGTTACGGCACCACGCGCTATCTGGATTCGCCGGTGCGTAAGGGTGACAAGATCAGCCAAGCCATGGCCGATGAACTGCTGAGCAATGACGTAGAGACCTTGTTCGGGCCTGGTGTGCTGCAGCTGCTGCCCATGGCACGTGGCTGGCACGTGGATCGCATCGCTGCATTGATCAGCTTTGCCTACAACGTCGGACTGGCTGCACTGGAAGACTCGACACTGCGCAAGCGGCTGATCAAGGGGGAAGAACCATGCACTGTGGTGCGGCAGGAGTTTGCCAAATGGGTTCATGCCGGTGAGGCCGTCTTAGCTGGACTGGAACGCCGCCGCCAGGCCGAGATCGATCTGTTCTGCAATGCAGGACGTATGCCGATGCAGCAGAGCGGTGCGCTGGGTCCGCTGAAGGTGCCGTACTACAGCCAGCGCGATAGCCAGGTGGCTGGCCAGGCCAACCGCATGTGCTTCTCGTCCAGCTGCGCCATGCTCGTGGCAACCCTGCGGCCAAATGCACTAAGTGGCGCCAATGCAGACGACGCCTATCTCAATGTTGTTCAGCGATTTGGTGATACCACTGACCCGCAAGCGCAGATCAAAGCGCTAGCCACTTATGGCATCAACGCTCGATTCCGCAAAGATTGCGGATGGGCTGATCTCAGCCATCAGATTGCCCGTGGCGTGCCAGTGCCATGCGGGTTCCTGCATCATGGCACCAGTGCATCACCAAGTGGCGGCGGCCATTGGCTGGTCGTGATCGGCACAACGCCTACAGCCGTGATTGTCAACGACCCGTGGGGTGAGATGCTAGTGGCAGAAGGCACTTATGCCGGCAATCGCGGTGGCGGCCTGGCCTACTCCCACAAGAACTGGGGGCCGCGTTGGATGGTGGAAGGCGCCAATACCGGCTGGGCGATCATTGCCAATCCTTGAATCGATCACATTCCAGCCTGTAATACTCACACAGCTGCTCATAATGCCAGATTGCCTGCCAATCCTGGCGGTGCTCTTTAACGATTGATCCATACGTCACGCGCCACATATCACCGACTCTCTGTAGCTTGGGTGGTAGTGGCCGATCTGTCATGAGCTGGGGCCAGTGGATGATTGTGCAATGGACGCTTGAAGAAGAGCTGCACATTGAAGCGCAGGCTCGCAGCGTCTTAACTCATGATGACCCCGATGCAGTACGCGACCTGTGCGCATCATTGATCAAACAACATGCGTATCATTCACGCTTGCTTCGGCAAGCGACTGGGCATATCGCGGAGATCGAACTGACCGCCATTCTTGGATGTCAGCATGAGCCGCAATCGACGCATGGCGCAGTCGCATCGTTGACCGACCCTGCTCCGCGTAATGCCAAGGGTCTCGGCAATCTTTTTCTGCGATTGCTGCGTACCCTCAAGGCCATGATACGCAGAGACAATATACCTATCACGCTCGTCTAAACGAAAAAAGGCCAGTTGCAGTTGCTCTGAATACTGCAGCGACATCTGGTCTTCAATGTCGGGATCCTCCGATGCAATCAAGTCAATCAATGCCGAGCCGCCTTCCTGCGCTAACTGGTCAAGGCTGCCATGCGGGATATTGCGCTGCACAATCATCTGCAGCTCATCAACCTTGATGCCCATCTCCTGCGCCAATACTGTTGCTGACATTGCCTCGCCGGTGCGTTGCATGTGCTCACGCTGCAACCGCGCCGCTTTGTAGACCTGCTCAAGCGTGTGCTGCGGCACGCGGATCAGGCGCTCTTTAGTGTCAATGGCGCGCGTGATCGCCTGCCTGATCCACCAATACGCATACGTCGAGAACTTGTAGCCCTTGCTGCCATCAAATAGTTCTGCAGCGCGATGCAAGCCAATGCACCCCTCTTGAATGAGGTCCATGATGTCCAGGCTGTTGCACTTGAGCCGAGACGTGTAGCGCTTAGCAATATGAACAACCAAGCGCAGGTTGCAGTTCATGATGGTATCGCGCGCGCGATTGCCGCGCTTGATCTCACGCAGCTCCGACTTGGTGCGTTCGCCGTCCATGGCTTGCAGCTCCATCATGCGGCGCACTTGGCGCGACAATTGGATCTCTTGCTCGCCGCTTAGCAACGGGTACCGGGCAATCTCCGTGAGGTAATCCTTAAGGCTGTCCATTCAAATCAGATCACGGTTCTAGTTTGATGGTTTGGATCCGATTCGTCTAGTTGATGAGCCAACGGATCAAAGCTAGTATCAGATTGTGAGAGTCGCTCGGGGGCCTGGTCGGCCCCCTTTCTCTTGGCATCTTGATCAGCGAGCGAGGCCAGCCATGACTCCAGGCTCTCCCGCATCGGGATGCCCTTGGGGATCTTCAGGAACCGACGCAGGTCTGCCACGTCCCTGATAAAGACGCTGGCGCCACTGCTATAGGCGATGAAATAGCGGCCGTTCCAATCTTTGCCGGTCTCAACAAAAGCGTGCTGCGATAGGCGCAATGTGTCTCGCTTCATTTGACAGCTTCCCGCTCAGAGGCAAAGGTCAGGTCGTAGTCCTTGCTGAGCTTCACCATGTCTTCAATTGAGCGGTATTCGTTAAAGGCAAGCTGGCAGGCGCCGCGCATGATCAGCTTTTCAGTCATGCCGGCAGCTCCGAGGACGCTCTCAAAGACCTTGAACCAAGCATGGATTGAGCAGTCGTCCATGTCGGCTTCCCATGTGGTGGTCATCTCGCCGGGTTCGTCAATGGATCCCTGGCTGTAGCGCTCGTCGGTAAGCTTGATTTCGAGTTTCACTGGCCCTCCAGCTCGGCGGCGATGGCGAGGAGTTCGGCGCGGATAGCTGCCGCGTAAACATCACAGCAAGAGTCATACGGAAGGCGCGGGATTGGCACCACCTGATCCGCAGCAGCTCGCAGGGCGGCGGCGATGGCAATCAGGTCATCGTCCACATGGCTTTGCCCCATAGGTGCCTTGAGGAACGCATCCATCACCGCCTGCGCGGCGGGGGATAACGGGTCAGTCATCACTGCCCTCCCGCTGTGGCACCGGCAGCGCGTGGTGGGGGAGCCAGTAATGCCAGGCGTCAAAGTGACGGCTGACACGGTGCCAGGCGGGACAGTCTTCGCTGGCGACCCAGCAGCATCCCTCCGCATCGCAATCCGCCGGCCCCGGCAGGCGCTCAGCAATGGGCACCGGCTCGATGGCGGGGCGGCCCCAGCGGGCAAGGACGGCGCTGGCGAACTCACCAGCGTTGTGCAGGCCAAGTAAGCCATTGTCCTCGATGTAAAACTCAGCCATGTCCATCAGCTCCTCATCCGTCGGCCCCTGCGGCTCAGGCTGGGCCAGGGCGGCGCGGGCACGGGCAAGCAGCTCAGGATGCACATCCTGCTCGTAGGGAAGTTCTCCCAGGTAGATCACTTCATTCATCAGCTCTTCGCAAAGCGCACGAAAGTCAGTCATGGTGGGTCAAGGGTCGAGTCGTTGCAAGCAGCCCGCAGTAGCAGGCCCAAAAGTCAGAAGCAGTCCAAGGTGTTCCGCTCTCGTGGAGCAGTGGCACGGCATCGCTGATGGCCTGCGCAGTCCGTTCGTTGGCAAAGCTGCCGTAGTCCTTGGCGGCGAGCCGGCGGTTCACTTCACCGAGGGCCTCAAAGTCTTGCCGGGACAGCTCCCCGGCAGTGCCGCCAAAGATGTCAGACATCCAGCCATAGGGGATGGCATGGAAGCCTGCTGATTCAGCCCAGCAGGCCAAGGTCCAGCGCTGCCAGCCGTTGTGGCGATACCAGTCGTGGATCATGGCGCCGAACTTGCAGCGGGCGCTGACGGCGCTGATGCGGAGGGATAGGTAGTCAGTCATCGAGTTGCTCTGCTTCAATGTTTTGCTTCAAAACCCATGTAGTCAGCTTTGCTACTTCATCGTCAGTGACCAATCGCTCTAGTTCAAGCCGAACAATGCGATCGGGTTCAACAATTAAACGAAGCCCGGTGACGCCATTGCACTCAATGCCAAGAGCTTCAAGCAGACCTCGGATTTCTTGACTATTACCTGTTAGGTACTTCATTCGGGTAGTTGCTCCAGGGCGCGGCGGATGATGCACACTTCGACGGGTGTTAAGGATGCACCGGGGCCAATGTCGCCGTCTTCCAGTGCCATTAGCGCCTGCTCCCTCAAGCTCGGGGGCTTGGGGCGTCTGGCGGCGCGGAGGTCGTCAACAACATCAAACCCTTGCTTTGTCAGCAGGTTGCAGCACGCCTCCAGCTCCTGGTCAGCCCCTGCCTGGAATGCCTGGATCAATAGAACATCAGGATGTTCTTCTTCATCAAACCATTGATCTTCCCACTTCTTTAGTTGATCAGAAGGTGGGATGGCAGGATGATGGTCAATGACAAACAATTTGTCACCATTGATTTGTTTAGTCATTCAGGTAACGCCTCCAGGGCGCGGCGAATCAAGTCGGAATCTCCGCCAGATGTTTCAAACGATGCGGCGTAGGATTCAAAATGAATCAGCGCCTGCTGCTTTAAGCTCGGCGGCTTGGGACGGCGAGCGGCGCGGAGCGAAGGGATCAGTTCGGAATGTGTGGCCAGGTTTTGCCAGTGAAGCCACTCACAGCACGCCTCCAGCTCCTGGTCGGCGCCCCATTGGGCGGCACGATTGGCGATATGTAATTCATAAAGCCAATCGCGTTCGTCGTAGGCTTTTTCAGAAGCCCATTGCTCTACCAATTCGCGAGGTGGGACAATGGAATGGCAATCAGTCATCATTCAGATCCTCCGATTTGTAAGGCGGCCTGAGCTGGCCGTGTTCATCGGTGAAGCCGGCTTCGTACAGGAATTGGCGAGCGGCATCCTTGTCGCCGTCTAGTGCGCGATCGAGCAGAGTGGGGGCGGTGAGTTCGGCGGCAAGCTCATCGAGCGTTGACACAGGAACGCCAATCAGGCTTTCGCCGTCGCCCTCGCAGATCGTATCAAAGGCATAGGCCAGATGCGTTAGCACCTTGGCAATGCCATGGCGAACGCTTTGGCCCTCCTCGAACTCGTCAATCAGGCGTTGGGCGCGGGAGGTGAGGTGGTCAGTCATTGAGTTGCTCCAAGGCGCGGCGGACGACATCCAGATCACTGATGTCCCAGGCTTTCTTGTTGCCTTGGATCAGATCAATCAGGGCAAGGCTTTGCTCCTTCAAGCTCGGCGGCTTGGGGCGGCGAACTGAGCGCAACCAGTCAGCCTTCAGCTTGCCGTAGACCGGACGCACGACAGCCCAGCACGCATCCAGCTCCTGGTCTGCGCCCCAGCGGGCGGCTTGGGTGGCAATGTACTGAAGCCTCTCAACGGTAATAGTCACCATAGTGAGCTTTCTCAGGCCATCTGTGTATTCAGGGGCTCTGCGCCATTCATCCACCAGCTCCGGCGGTGGGGTGATGTCAGTCATTAGTTCGTCCCTGTGCCCATTCAATGGCAGCCTCAGCAATGCGCAGCTCGATCTCGGCAAGCGTGGCATTGCCGCCATTGCTGGCGGCTTCTGACCATTGCGCCACGAGTTCATTAGGTGGCAGCGGCAACGGCTGACGCTGCAGGTATTCGCCCCATGCAACATGCGTCATTACGGCATGAGGGCCAGGTGGCAGGCCGTAAGACTCCTGCCACCATTTGCGGAATGCTTGCTCCATCAGAACACGTCCTCCTCTGCCTTGACGCGCGGCAGGAACTCAAAACGCTGCACGCTCAGCACATGCTTACGGCGTTTGGCACCAGTCTCCTTGTCGTTCCATTCCTGCATCCGTACATTGCCGGTCACAAAGACTGAATCACCCTTTTTCAGCTTGTCGGCAATGATCTCAGCAGACTTGCCCCATGCTTCAACATCAATGGCATTATTGATGTATTCGCCTGATTTGTCTTTGCCTTCCTGAATGCCGCCGCCAAAGTTGCAGACCATCGTGCCGCTATCAAATGCCTTCAGTTGCGGCTCACTGATGATGCGGATAATGCCGGATGCGTAGAGACTCATGGGTTGACAGGAACAATGGAGTTGGATTCTTCAAAGGCCAGCACCTGGGCGAGCGGATACCGCACGCGTGGGGTGCCGGCTGGCGTGGCAAGGCGCGGCATCGTGACATACGGCGGACCGACACCACGCGCGCGTTGATTCTTGATGGCTGAGGGCTTGAGCCCCCACCGCGCAGCAAGTTGCTCTGTGCTCAGGAATGCTTCAGTCATCAGCGAATGGATCCTCCTGTGCCTTAGGCATCAACTCATCTTCGCGTTCAACCGCCAGGCGTAGCAGATCCTCATACTGCGATGCAGAAAGCTGCTCACGGCGTGACTCCATGCGCTTGGTGACATCCGCCAATTTCTCAAGCGTGTCAGCTTTGGCAATGGCGGCCTTGCCGGCGTTGTAGATCTTGGCATCGCCGGGAGCATCAACGACGGCCGTCACCGTCACCGGCTCTACCGCCTGCTGCTCCATCTCATCAGCGCTGTAAACGCCGCTCAGGTTGGCGGGAAATGCCTTGCGCAGTGCCAATGCCTCGGAGCACTTGGCAATCATCGCGGCTGGCATCTTGGACCAGAGCCCCTGACCAGCGTTGTAATCCGCAAACCGCGCCACGCCGGTGAAGGGATGCGCGCTGCCCTTGCGCCAGATGGTGGTCTTCGCCGCAGCCGGCGGCTTGCTGCTGATCCACACATCAGACCATTGGCCATCCTCGCCGCACCATTCAGTGGTGCTGCCATCCAGCTCGCCGGTACGCTCGGCAATGGCGCGCAAGCCGTCAATGCCGGCTTGGATGGTCATCTTGCCGCCGCGCTTGATGGCGTATATCTGCTTTGAGAACGGATCCAAACCAGTCCGCTGGCAGGCATAGGCAAACAAGCGCAGCTCATCGCTGCTGCAGCCGGGCGCGATGGTGGTCGCAATCAGCTGCGTCTGCTCTGGTGTCCAGAGCGCAAGGGAACTAGAAGTCATTGGATGTGATGGTGTCGGTGGATTGCAGTGCCCATTTGGGCAGGCTGATGGTCTGAGCGCCGTACCCTGGCCATTCGCTGATCGCGCGGCAGTCGGCAATGGTCTGCAAGTTCTGCCGCCGCAGAACAATGGCATGGTCCATGGCGTCGTTGTCTAGCTCGTAGACGCCGACCGCATAGGGATAGGTCTTCTCGACTGCGATGAACACAAACCGCCGCGCAAAGGTGCCGGCCTGGTAATGGTCGGCCTGTACGTGATACCGCCAGTGCGCAACCGACCTGGCAAAGCCGGCAGGGCTGGCATCCGTGGTGGTCTTGAGATCCACCAGCGTGTCATTGGTCATCCAGTCTGGCCGGCACTTGCAGCGCAGGCCGCTGATCGTGTCATCCCACCAGAAAGACTGCTCAGCCTTGCCGGACTTCAGCAGGGCAGCAGCGTCGGAATTGCTGCGCACGCTGGCGGCCATTGCCATGGCCTGCTCCATGTCGGCAGGAGCAACCAGCTCGAGGCCCATGGCTTCAAGCTCAGCCGCAGCGGCCTTGCCTTCCTTGGTGCGGCGATCAGGCGCGATGGCGTAGCGCCGGCTGAGCTCGTCAGGCTCCAGCACTGCGCAATGCACAAGGCTGCCGAGGCGCATGGCCGGCGTTGGCGGCACCTTAGGGCGATTGGGATCGAGAAACCGCTTCCAGTAGTGATACGGACTGGCAGCAACCGCGTGCAGGTGGCTGGCACTGATGGCCGGATCTGCGTGGTAATCGGCGTTGCTGGTCATACGCCAACCCTTGCGCGCTTGTGCAACATGGTTTGAGGGCCGTAGCACTGCTGCAGCTCAGGGAATGCCAGCAGCAGACGCTGGCGGTTGTCGGGGTCGGCGTGGATGCCGGCCTCGGCGAGGCGCCGCATGAAGCCACCGCCGTAGGCGATGGCGGTCTGCAGCGTCCAGAACGTGTCAGAAGGGGTCATTGGTGGCGGCTGTAGGGCTGCGTGCCGGAGTGAGTGGCCGGTGGATAGTCGGCGGCTTGGATGCCAATGAATGCAACAGTGGCCGCCGTGATCAGGAAGCAGATGGCGTTGCTCATGCGAGTGCCTTGCGGACGGCATAGGTGCTGACGCCAAGGCGCTCAGCAATGGCGCGCTGTGTCATGCCAGCGGCACGCCACCTACGGATGCGCTGCTCACGGCTCTCGGTGAGCCAGAGAATGACGGCTACTACCAGCAGCAGGGGCAGCAGCAGGTAAAAGATTGGTTCCATGGTTGGGGTCGCAATGTGTGGCGGGGCTCTCGCCCCGTGCAACCACTATAGGCTCTGTGCGTCCCCTGTCAACCGTGCAGCATCCTCAACGCTGCGCGCGACGTCGGCAATGCCACCAGCGGCCTGCACCGCCTCCAACCACTGCCGCTGCTCAGGCCGGAGTCTGCCGGTAGCGGTCTTGACTTCGATGCTGGTGAATACGGCCACCTGCTGGCCGACCATCTCAGGAGTGATTGTCCGCGTCGTCCAGCCGATCAGGTCGGCGCTGCCAACCGCCAGGCCGAACTGCACCGGGCGGCCATTGGCATCGCGCAGCGTGCCGGTGTTGTTGCGGTACAGGCGCACCGGGCCGCGGCTGAGGGCAAGCCTTATTTCCTGTTGAATGCGCTGTTCAGACAAAGCTGCTCCATCACTGGCGGCAATGTAAGGGCGCTCCATTGAGCAGCCATGGCATCGGCAATGCCTTGGTATGTGCGGCTGCGCGCTTTCCACCGATCAGGGCCAGGCGGCATGTGATGCACGATTGGCTCGCGGCCATTGACGATCTGCGTCGGCCTGAGCATCGGGAGATTCTTTAGCCACAGGCATGTGGCTTTTGTTTCGCCATGGCCGAACTGCCAAGGCTGGATCAGCTGCGTGGGGGGGGG
>Ga0075458_10000175_pt1 | contig 20653 bp, 25 predicted proteins | sample DEB3_08_DNA_FD_77576 | JGI IMG/M metagenome (GOLD analysis project Ga0075458, IMG submission 77576) | Aqueous microbial communities from the Delaware River and Bay under freshwater to marine salinity gradient to study organic matter... | ecosystem: Environmental > Aquatic > Marine > Coastal ... | reverse complement strand
TCTGATGTTTGGGTTCTGGGGGGTGCTGGCGGTTACTGCCGCCGCGATCTTCGTGCAGATCGGCCACAAGCTTGGAACGGGCCGCTGGATAACCTGGGATCAATAATCCCGCGTTCCCGCCGTTGCTCCACCCGCCCCCAGATAGCCCGCCGGGATTTCCTTATACGGCACCTTGAGCGCCTGACTGGCCCTGCTTGCGCCTTCCGCCTCTTTCAGGAAGTCTCGCAGCTTCCGGCCAAACGGCAGTTTGAGCAGAAGATCGTTCATGGCGTAGGATGTGCCCGAGGGGTTGCCGCCATACTTGGTCTGGCTGGTCACGCGCGCTGAAACATCGGCAAACTGGTCGATGATCTGCTTCTCGCGCTGGGTGAAAAGCTGGCTCATCAACGGGGCGTCCTTTTGCCACGCATTGGTCCAGTTGGTCTTGAAGTTCACGCCCGAGAACTGCTCTACACCGCCAGGTGACGCGCCCTTCCCCGCCGAAGCGAAGCGCATGAATGCCTCCTCGCGAAGCGCATTCCATTCCTGACTGTCTGCGCCGAGCGTGTCGCGCAGCTTCTTCATGTTGGGGACAATGTTTTGCTTACCGGCAGGCCCCATCTTGGCTTGGCCAAGGATGTAGTTTACCGCCGATGTGGGATCGACGGCCAGTTGGCGGGAATCCGTGTCATAGACGCGCAGTGTCAGCTTGCCGACAAGATCGTTACCCTTGAAACGCTGGGCAAACTCCCGGTTCTTGGCAATGGCATCGCGCCACAAGGCAACGGCGGCGTCATCGCCAGACATCAAGGCATTGTCTACAGCCTCGTTCACAAACGCATCAAACTCCCTGAGCGCGTCCTTTGCGGCGACGGCCTCCTGACCGCCGTTTGCGCGCACGTTGCTCATTCGCTGCCGCCACTGAAACAAGCCCTTGATGTTGGCGGGCGTGGCCCCGTCAGGAGCAAGAGCGGCAAGTTGGTCAAGCCCGGATGCAACCCGAGGCACAGCCAGAAGATCATGGTTCTGCTTAACGGCGGTCGCAACACGGTTCACCCCGCTGGCAGCTACATCAGGCTGCACAAACGCCGGAGGGGCATTCCGCGCTGCGTCATAGGCGGCATCAACACCCGCCTTTTGCGTGTCGTACAACTGGTTAAGACGGTTTGAAACCATCTCGCCGCCCTGCCCGCGCTGGACAACCTGCCTTTGCCCGCCCGACATGCCCGATTGAATAGCGTCCAGGTTCTGCCCGATCTGCGCCTGCTGGTCACCAGCAACACCCCTCATGCGCTGGCCTGCCGTCTCGCCATAGGAACCCGCCCGCATGGCTTCCTCAAGCCTCTGGGCCTGCGGGTCCATCGTAAGCTGGCCGCGTGTCTGCTGGATCGGAACCGGGAGGCTCTGGCCCTGAGAGAGGCGAGCGGCGGCGGTATCGTCCATCTTGCCGGTGTAGTTCCGCAGGATGCCCATGAACTCATCCGAGAGGTCATCGGGATTAATCCCGGCCTCGCGCATGGCTTCCTTGGCTTGCGGCGTCAAACCGCCAGCCATGTTGGTCATCTCAGCCCCACGGCTGCGAACCGCCTGGTAAAGCTTTGCCACAGCGGGCGCTGCCAGTTCAAACCCCGCGCCGGTCACACCAGCCATACCGGCGCTCTTACCTATGTCGATAAGGCCCTTCTTGGCCCCGCCTGCGTTAGCCGTGGTATCCAGCGCCACCGAGGTTCCAGCCGCGCCCGCGCCAACACCAAGCGCCCTGCCAAGCCAAGGAGCCAACTTTGCCCCGCCCATCGCTCCGTAGGTGTACGCCACCCCCTGCAAGGCAGCCGGGAGAATATCGGTCTGGGAAAGACCCGGCTTGTTCAGCACGAACTCCTTGCCGTTGTACTTGCCGATGGTGTTGCCCTTGGCGTCCTGCCGGAACTCGATCCCCGGATAATTCTGCTCCATGATCTGGCGGCGCTGGGTGTCATCGCTGGCGGCTGCATAACCAATCCCGCCCCTCAGATTAGCCCCGATAGACGGTGACGGCTCCTGAATGCCCTCCGGCAGGCGGCGGACTTCATCAGTCATCCGGTCAGCGCCCGTCACCATGTTGTAAGCGCCCTTGGCAAAGCCCTTCACGGCAGACCCAGCCTGCTCCAGCAATCCCGGCTCTTTGGGTTGCTTGATTCCAGCAATGTATTCCTGCATGGCGCGGTCGATAACAGCATCGTCGGTGCCATCTGGAAAGTTATGCCTGCTGCCGTCAGGGGCTGTGGCTGTAATCATGGAATCCGCCTCCCGTCTGGGCCGTAGTTGTATTCCTTGCGGTTACCATCGCCACCCTTGCCCTGCGCAACCTTGGCGCGGAACTTGTCATCAAACAGCGGGTTCTTTTCCGCCCAATCCTGCTCGTATGAGATATACCCGCTGTCCAGCCTGCCATTCTCGGCAATGTATTTCTGCTGGAGGCGGGCAATATCCATCTTGCGCTTCTCGGTGCGCCTGCCGATGTCGATGATAAGTTTGTTGCCTTCCCGAGTGTTGAAATAAGACGGCGGAATCTCTTTCAGGAACGCCCGGTCGCCGTCTGAAATCTGGTTTCCACCAAGCTCGTCAACCTTGCCCAGCGTAAACTGATTAGTCATGCTTCGCATGGCCTCTTGGTTGGGCACGTTCTTGTCGTCAAAACCATAATCTTTCAGCGCCGCCCGCACCCCAAGCGATACGGCGGGAATGGGGCCGCTGTCCGCGCTGCTGTTCAAGCGTTCGAACTCGTCATAAAGAGCCAGTTGTGTGGGAGACTTTGACGCTAGCGTCACTGTGTCAGCGTGTCTCTGCGCCCAGAGTTTGGCGTCTTCCTTGGCCCACGCACCCTGTCCGTTGTCAGGAATATTGTTGACGACAGTAGCCGGCTGCTTTGGCGGTAGCGCGCCCACATAACTGCTGATTTCACCCGTGCGCTTGTTCTGCCGATAGATGCCGGGACGGCCATCAACAACCGTCTCGATGTTGTCGAACTCGTCGGGCTTCTGTGAGTTGGGAAGGGCGCGGGGCTGCTCATCCGGCTTCTTCGGGTTCCATGCGTACTGCTGGCCGTCCGACCCGGTGTAGGTCTGATAAATCGGCGTCTCCTGCGGATCAAATGCACTTTTCATCAGGATCGCCGACGCCTGTTCCCGCGTGTCGGGGTTCGCAAGATAGGGTTCAATCATCTGCCGCTGAGCGGGCGTAAGTGAATCAAGCGGGCTTGCGCCGTCCGAGTTCGGCGCGAGAATGCGCGCATACATCTCGGTCTGCGACTGCTGACGGCCCTGATAGTCCTTGGTCAGCTTTTTTTCCTTGTCCTTGGCTACCAGCGCCGAGGCGATCTGGGCGGCAACGCCCGTCAACCCCGCCCCGACACCAAACGGCGTCATCGAGCGGTCGCGCCAGTCCTGTATCTGGCCCTGTTGGGGATCATTCGCCATCTGTTCCTGAAGCGCCTTGGACAGCATCTCGTTTTGCTGTGCCTGGGACATGGGGCGGCGTTGAAGCAGCGCGGCGGACTGAAGGGATGCCGGGTTGTAGAGGAGAAGATTAGCCATCAGCGCACCTTGTCCATGAAGAAGCGAATGACAGATTTAAGGCGGGGCTTGTCAGCGATGAACGCCGCGAACCGCTCACCATAGCGCCCGTAAAGATAACGCAGCCACGCAGGTGCACGGTTGAACAGCCACGCCCTGAACTCAAGCCACGCCGGGTTGCTCTCGCCATATACCTCGCGGGCCACCCAACACCACTTCGTTACGCCGGCAGCGCCCAAGGTTCCAAGAGCGCCCATCTTTCCGGCGTTCTTCTGCGCGTTGGCCTGCATGATGTTGGAATAGGTGCCTTGATAGTCCGGCGCAGCCACGTTGATGGCCGGGGTCTGCACGCTCGGCAGTTGCGGCGTCGGCTGGACCGCCTTCATAAAACCAAGCGTCTCGTTGATCGGGATCGCCCGCTTGTCCGCCGCAATGCCGAACTCCTGCTGCCTGAGCGCGTTCTGCTGCTGCGCCGAGGCCATCGAGTTGTTGAAGTCCTGCTGGGCTGCCTGATTGTAGAACCCGGCGCGGTTCATGTTCTGGTCGAACTGCTGCTGCTGACCCTGGTTGTAGAACTGCCCGCCCGCAAGCGACTGGTCGAATGCGGAGTTTTGCGTGTCATACGCCTGACCGAACCGGGTGTTCTGGGAACTCATTGCCTGATTGAAGTTCTGTCCCGAGGCCGCAAGCTGGTCCGCAAAAAGCTGCTGCTGGGCAGAGTTCGCAAACTGGCCCGACTGGAGGTTCTGACCAAACCTTTGTGCTTGCGCCGCGTTGGCCTGCGTCATGTTGTTGGCGTTCTGGTTGTACTGCTGGGCCTGCGCCTGATTGCCGAACTGAGCCTGTGCCTGGTTCTGGCCAAACTGCTGCGCCTGCGCCCCGAGACCGTACTGAGCCGCCTGAAGCTGCTGGTTGAAGTTCTGGCCCGCCGCCTGATTGCCAAGCTGCGTCTGGGCCATGTTCTGCCCGAACTGCTGGCCCTGTGCGCCCATATTATAGTTCGCAGCCGCCAGCATGGCGTCATTACCGAACTGACCGGACTGAAGCATCTGGGCAAAGCGCTGCTGCTGCGCCTGGTTTTGAAACCCAGCCCCCGTAAGCACATCCTGATTGGTCGCGCCCGTGGCCTGGTTGGCAAACTGGCCCTGCTGCGCCGTCTCTCCGACAATCTGGCCCCTGTTCGCAAGGGACAGCCCGGAAAGCGTGCTCTGCGTATTCAGGCCCGTATTGGCTGCCGCAGCCTGCGCCTGGATGTACGAGGCGTCCCGGTTCTTGTCGAGCTGCGCCATCTGAAACCGCGCAGCCTCGGAATCCATCGGGATACCCTGATCCGCAAGGCGCTGCTCCAACTGGCGGCGCTGTGTCGAGTAAGCCTCGTCAATATTGGCCTTCTGCGCGCCGAACGCGGTCTGCACGGCAGAGTTATAATCCGCCGAGACATTCCCCGAACCGTAGAGCGAGGGAGCGCCCGAGAAATCAAGACCGCGCTGATAGCCCTGCATCGAGGCTGGGCCGCTGTTGATCTGGCCGGCGTCACCGAGAGAGGCCTGCAAGGCAAGGTTCTGATTGATGCCCCCGGAAGGCGCGACAGACCCGGAAGCCTGCTGATACGGGCCAAGGTCCTGATTGATTTGCCCGCCGGCATTGAATCCGCCCTGGATCGGCCCCGCATCCCTCACCCGAGACATGATATTGCCAGCAGGGGCAAGGGACGACTGATAGGAGCCCGCCTGCACGTTCTGGGGATTGGGAACGCCGCCAGCCCCGAAAAGGGCGTCATAGGCGCTGCCAAACCCACCCAAGCCCGTCTGCGCCTGTGTGTTGTTCGGAGTGAACCTCACCGCCGCGTCGGCGGTCGGTGTTGCGCCCATCGCCGGGAGATTGGGGTTGAACGCAGACCCGATGGTTCCAGCAACCCGCCCGATAGCCCCCGTGGTGGCGTTGTTGCCAGCCGTCTGCATGTTCAGGCTGGAATCAATCGCACCCTGAAGCTGCGGAGACGCCTGCTGGTTAACCGACCATTGCCCGTTCGCGTCCTTGGTCCACGAAACCGACCCGTAAGGGTTTGTCTCGTTGTAGCGGTTTAGGCCCGCCGAGAGATTGGCCGCGTCCACGTTGTACTTGAACTGGTCCGCAGCAACCTGCTTGGCCTGCTTTGCCGCCTTCTTGCCGCCGCCACCGCCGCCGATAAGTCCGCCCATTACAACCACCTGCATTCCGTCTTGAGCATTCCGAACAGCAAAGCATCAACCCCGGAGGGGTAGCCCTGCCGCAATGTCCCTTCATGCTGGAATCCAAGTCTTTCCAACATGTCGATACAGGCCGCGTTGTATGGCTGCGTGACCGCAGTTACCCGATTTGCCTTCAGGTTTTCGAACGCAAAGCCAAAGAACACCCTGAGTGTCCTCCGGTGCGCCCACCGCTTTCCTTCAGCGGCTATGTGCATCTCTATTGAGTGCGGCCCCGAGGGGCCAATGAGCCAGTTGGTGTAAACCACCCCGGCTATGGGTTTGCCGTCCATCAAACCAATGGCGGCGCAGTCCCCGAACTCGCACGGCTCCGGCAGCCGTTCCGAAACCCAATCCGCCACCGAGCGGTCAAATACGAACTCAAAACCCGACTTCGTAATGAACATCCGCCCCGGCGTAGATGATATTTTGCTGGGCTATCTGTGTGCCGCCCTGGTCCAGCGCAAAGCGCAGGCTGAACGATGTTCCAAGCGAGCCGTGCGATTCCTGCGGGTTCAGCAGGGCCGTCCCGAAATCAGATGCACTAGCCCTGTCGCCCCACCATTCCACAGAACGCACATTTGAGGACGAGTAGGCCGCATCCTGATAATCAGCAGCCATCGCGACGTGATAATTCACGCTGATGTCGCCATCGCCCATTCTCGGGATGATGCGGCGGATCAGTTTCTTTCGGCCCGGAACTCCAAGGGTGCTGTAAGCCTGTTTGAAATAGGCCGTCAAAGCTGTGCTCGAGGCGTAATCATCCTTGCCGGGAGGGCTGGCGACAGCCGAATTGACCTCGAGTTCATAGGTGGAGGTCGTGTATCCGATAATCATCCGCGACTGCCATATGGCAGCGCAGCCCATCCTCACGCTCCACCGGCACCACGCCCCGGTCGCCGTGTTCATGATGAACTGCTTGCCGGTGTAACTGTTGTTGGTGTCGGGGACGTTGAACACCAGCATCCGCATTGCCGGAAAGTGAACCCCGAACCAGCCCGGATAGGTTTTGGTGTTGAGGTTGACCAGAGACCTCCACGCAGGGCCGATGACGCTGGAGAAATCCGCCCGGCCCCGGAAAATCCCGCCCTCGGCAAACAGCCCCGCCATCGAGACAATGCCGACCTCGGTGATAATCAGCAGATCACCGCCGAACTTCACCGTGCATCTGCGGCCAATCGGCTTGGGGATTTCATAGACACCCACCAAAGACCACGCGGTGGCATCCGAGGGATCGGAACCCTGGTAAACCACCACCTCACCTTCGGAAGTGACGGCGACGAACAGGTCATCGACCCCGTTACCGCCATCCACGGTCCAGGTGGACGTGCATTGCAGGTAACCGCCCTTCTTGCAGATGTAGACCAGATCGAACGACTTGCCCGTCAGGTCGCCGCCTATGGCCGATGTAGCGGTAAACCAGAACTTCAGGCTGTTGCGCTCGCAATAATAGGTCCGGTTCTTGTGTAGCGAGATATGCTCAAGAAACGCATTGCCGCCCGAAGGCCCGTTCGTGATGGTCACGTTCGAGAGGGTGGTTCCATCCCATTGCTGCGGAACCTTGGTGTTGTTGTCGAACGCGACCACCAGAAGAGAATTGACGTTGACCGCCGTTGCTTCCGCCGTGCCCATCGTGGTCGAGGTGGCCGCAGGGAGAGAACCTGATGTAATTCCCGCATACATCCGGCCCGATGTGGTGAACCCTACCAAACTGCCCGACGTGCTGCCCTTGGCGTACTCGAAAAGCGAATGGAAATTTCCCGTCGCACCACCCGCGAAGCTGTCCGCCGCCGCCCGCCTGCGGATGTAGCTTTCCTCGGGGAACATGTCTTCCATCGCCACCGCATAGCGCGGGTCCATCGCCATCAGGTTGTCGCGGGCGTTCAAACCCAGAACAGGCGCGGGCAATTGGAAAACACCCGTCCTGGCCCGCCGCTGCGCTCCACCGGCAGGCACCCGCAACATCAGAATGACCTCGTTATGTAGCTGCCGACAAGTACGCCCTTCAGGCTGCCGCCGCCATCCATCGCCAGCGTCGGCTTGCCGCCATTGGCGTTCATCAGTTCACTCACGCGCCGTTCGTACTCAGCGAACTCCTCCGCGTAATCAAACCCGTTTGCCCGCCTCCAGCGCCACCGGACGCCGAGCGCCATCATGTCCTCGTCCAGTATTCCGGTGTCCGTATCCGCCGCCCACGCGCTTTGAGCCGTCCCTCCAGAGGACTGACACCAGTTGGTCGAGATGTACTCGAACACGATGGAATCCGCCAAAGTGGGTGCCGGGGTGATGTACAGCTTGTTGCCGTAGATTCGCCAACTGTCGGTCGGGTCGGTAATCCCCGTTCCCTTCAGTTCCTGCCATTCCTGCGCGGATAGCGGGCCTTGAATGAACTCGTCCGTGGTCTGGTTCCACATCGTCGCAAAGCGGATGTGCTTCATGCTCATGTCCGCGGCAATGGACGAAAGCGTTCCCTGATCTTCAGCCGCCAGGGCCGAGTGCGTCTCGACCTTCTGCAAGGACTGCCACGGATACCGCAGGGCGAGGTCTTTGCCCTCAAGGTTGGCTATGCCGAACAACTGCTGCACGGTGGGGTTGGTGTTGGCGACAACGTTGCTCGTCACCTCCAGCCCCTCGACCCGCTGGACAGTGTTGATCAGGGTCAGTAGCGTCATGCCGCCGACCTTTTCATCAGCGCCGCCACTTGTGCCCGAAGCTCATCAAGGTCTTTTTGCTGTGCAGCAAGAAGCTCGCCCTTTTCGCGTAGTTCCTCTTGCATCGCCGCATTCTGTTCCGCCAGCCGGGAGCCGTCACCGATGGAATTGAGCCAGTTCCTCGCCAGATCGCGCAGCTTCTTCAGGCCCGGCGTCTTCTCGCACTGTGCGTCCGTTGCCTTGGACAAGTCCTCGACCGAACGGATGTAGATGTTTGCCAGTGTGAGGCGTTCGGCCTCGGTGCAGCCGGACCAGCCCTTCAGGGGCGTTCCATCCGGCGGCGCTTCCTGTCCGGCTTTCCACGCTTCATAACCCGCCTTGATCTGTTCCCAGATGTGCGGGCGGCTGCGGGGCAGCAGGGCCACCTTGTACTCGGTGGATGCGTCCCGCTCGCCCTTGGGGTGCAGGATCACCCAGTCCACGTCCTTGTAGACCGCGTGACCCGCCTCCGCAGAGGCTTCCTCGTCCTTGCCGGGGCGTGCGACGAACTCCGCATAAACGTCCAGCGAAGGGCGCTTGTTCAGGTCTTCAAGCATCGAATACCGCCTTGTAGATGTTGGGGCGAACGGCTTTCAGGCTGGAAACCGGGAACTCGGTCGAGGCCCCGTCCAGCGTGGTCAGCCGCACGAACTCCTTGCCGTCGATCTGCACCAGATCGGCCTCGATACGCGAGCCGTCGATGGTCACCGTTCTGGGCCATTCAGCCGGAACCGCTTCCGGCACTGCTTTTCTGCGAGGCATCAGCGGCTCACCACCATGACCAGATGAATGCGCGGGCTGCCGCCTGCGCCACCGCCCGTTACCGTGAAGTTTACCGCCTGCCCTGCCGTCACCGTGTTGGCAGCCGTCGGGGTGGCGCTGTCGATATCACCAGCGGCAGATGACGCCGTGGCGATGGTCACGACGCCATTGGTTACGGCAGTGACACCGACCGCCGCCGTGATCGTGATATCGGCGGTCGAGACGGCACCGTCGATAACCGTCCAGATTTTGCTGATGGTGCCCGCATGGGGGCAGACAAGGTAATAAACAGCCTCCGCAGAGCCGTCCGCGATATCCAGCGACACCATGTAGTCGTTCGTCACCTTGCCATCGAGGGTGTATGGCCGGTCAATCTCGAACTCAGCCAGCCCCGTGGAAGGCGTGCCCACGGCAGAGGCCCCTAGGGCGTTCATGACCAGATCGCCGGCAACCACCGCGTCATCAACGGAACCAGCCGTAGCGGTCGCGTAAACGGCGGCGTTGTCGGCGTAGCCGGTCAGCGCCTTACCGACCGCCTTGCCCTTGATCTGATACCATCCATACGAGGATGCGACGTTGGCGCTCATGGCGACCGCAACGCGCCCCACGGCGTCAGCCGCCAGCAGAGCCGTGGTCCAGTCGTCCTCGTAATAGGTCACCCAGGAACCAACGGCGGTGGTCGCCGCGCCCTGAAGGTAAATGAACTCTCCCGCCCCATAGGTGGGGTCTACGGCGGATACCACTGTGCCCAGCGTGTGCCGCTGGGTGGTGTCTGCAACAGCGATAGGCTGCGCGCCAGCCAGCGCGGCATTCTGGATCACATAGGCCATTGAATTTCTCCGAAGAGGTTGGGGAGGGCCGAAGCCCTCCCCGTCCCGTTAGTCGTTGGTGGTGATGTCGTCGGTATACGGGCGGTGGATTTCGAACTCCGCGAAACCAGTAGACGGGGTATCGAGAGCCGAAGCGCCCTTCGCCAGATGCACCATGTCGCCATCCACCACGGCGTCGTCAACCGAGCCAGCGGTCGAGGTCGCCCAGACCAGGGCGTTGTCAACGTAGCCGGTGAGGGCCTTGCCGACCGCCTTGCCGCTGATCTGATACCAGCCATACTGGCTAGCCACGTTGGCCGACATCGAGACAGCCACCGGGCCGATGGCGTTCGCCACCAGCAAGGTGGTGCTGAAGTCGTCAGCGTTGTAGGTGACCCACGAGCCAACCGCCGTCGAAGCGACGCCCAGCAGGTAGATGAACTCTCCGGCGCCATACGTCGGGTCGTAAGCCGTGACGATGGTGCCGAGCGGGTGACGCTGGGTGGTGGAGGTGTCCGCGATAGCCTGCGAACCCGCACCAGCCGCGAGAGAAGTAATGACATATGCCATTGTCTTTCCTCCTTAACCGGCGGCGTCGATGAGAACACCCTGACGCGCCCGATTGGAGCAGGTCAGGTTGCCCATCCACAACAACGGCTTCACGATGGCGTCCTGCTGGAGCGGCACCTTGTCCTCAACCACCGTCCAGTTCGCATCCCGGTGGGTCACCAGCTGCATGTAGTCGGTGTTGATGAAGAACATGTGCGTGGCCGGCATACCGGAGGCCAGCGAGTCATAGACCACATCCGCCGACATGAACTTCAGCGAGGTAAAGCCCGTGTCGCCTTCATCGGTCGATGCGAAGCGCTGGAGGTCCGACAGGGCTTCCCAGTAGAGGGTGAAAAGCTCGGTCGAACCCACAATGAGGTCCGTCTTGTCAGCGCCGCGGCAGGTCTTGAGCCACAGGTCCATCATCTCTTTCTTGATGGTGGACTTGCTGACGGTGCTCGCACATTCCTCGAACTGGTTTTTCCACCAGGTATAGGTCGAGGAAACGATGCCGCCGACCGTGCCGGTGCCCGCGTCCTGGATGATGTGCTGGATGCCGCCCACCTGATTGGTCAGCGAGCCAGACGAATACAGGTCTTCCGACATGTTGTTCGCCGCCGTGCGCTTCGCATTCTCGATGCGGGCTTCCAGCAGGTTGATGATACGGGTGTCCGAGCCGCTGTTCTGGCGCAGTTCCCGTCCGCTGATGACGACGTGGATGGCAGCCTGCTTCCAGTCGTACTTAGCCGCCGACAGAACCTCGGACGAGCCGATGTTCAGAACGTCGAGGCCTGAATAGCGTTGATCACTGTTGTTACTCTACTAATTGCCCAGTATTATTAGACAACAGTAGGAGGCAATCATTTCTGTCGCCTTCTCCATATTCCTATGGAGGTCAGAACATATCTTCCCTTTCGGGGGCGGTACATGTTCGTTACACACGCCCGGCAGTTTTGGACACTGCCTGCTTGGCTCGGGGTTACCCTTCCGCACCCTTTCGGGCCGGGCATCGGGCTTTCTCCGAATTCGCCGCCTTCTCAACAACCGCTAGGAACTCGAATGGACTTGGATATCCGATACGTTGCGGGCCTTTTTGACGGTGAAGGCTGGATCACGGTCAATGTCTGGGCTGTGCCAGGCAGGGAATACATCCGATACCAACTGTTTGTTGGCGTCGGCATGTCCCATTACCCGCTTATGAAGGCCATGCAAGACCAGTTTGGCGGACTTCTCCACCGAAACGACAGCGCCGCCAAGCGAAACCCAAATCATAAGATTTGCTATCAGTGGCGGTTATCATCCCGGCCCGCCGTGGGCTTTCTGGAGGCTGTAAGGCCGCACCTGAAAGTCAAGGGCGAGGAGGCCGACTTGGCTATTGTCCTGCAAAAGCACATCACCGCGCATGCTTCCGATTTCAAGTATCGGCCACACATGCGCCCGGAACTGTATGCGTTCCGGCAGAGCATCGTTGATCAGCTTAAATCGTTGAAACAGACCCGCTGGGACGTTCCCAACGGAGGTGACCCTATTCCCAACGCCGCCTAAGCGGCAATCAGGGTCAAGGTGCTATTCTCAGCGTAGTCGAGCGGGATGGCGATTTCCGAGCCGCCGTCGTCGAGCTTGACCTTGCCGCGCTTGGTCAGCCGCTTGTAGAGGGCGTTATTCTCGGAAACGTTGTCGGCGATTTCCCGGCGGTGCTTCCGCAGGGTGGTTGTGACGATTTCGTCAAAGGTCGAATTGGGGGATGCCATTGCAATACCTCACCAAGGGGGTGGTGAGCGCCGCAATCAGCGCATCCGCGCCATCTCGTCCCGCAGCGTGTCCCGCAGCGATCCAGAAGCCTCAGAGGAGGCCATGCCACTTGACCGCACATTCATGGCCGCGACCTGTTTCGCCGCCTTCACCACGTCATTGGCCGGTTTCGGCTTCTGAAGTTCGGCGCGAATGGCAGGGTCTGCCCATGTGGCCTTGTCGTAAGCGTCCTGCAAGTCGGTCGCCAGGGCGTTGCCGTTGGCGTCGGGCTGCAACAGCCTGCCCATCGCCACCTTGACCTGCTCGAAGTAGGGCCGAAGCGGCTGGCCGCTGGCGTCCTTCTCCGAGGCGAACGTCTCGATGGTCGATTGAACCTGCTGTAGAGCCTGCTCCTGCTGTAAACGCTGCTGTTCCTGGATGTACTGGGTCACGCTCTGGACCTGTTGGCTCAGAGGCTGTAACTGGTTGCGAAGCTCGTTAAATGCCGGGTCAACGTACTCGTCGGCCGGCTGTGTGAGTTGCGCGAGGTCCACGTTCAGGGACTGAGCCGCCCATTTGAGGTAGCCGACAGGATCGCGCTGCGAGTAGCCGTACATCCCGAGCAACTGGTCAACGACCTGCGCCGGGGATGCGCCCGCATGGGCGATCAACTGCTGGTTCTTCTCAAAGACTGGACGTATTTCGTCCGAGAAACGGCGGATGTCCGCTATTTCCTGTGTTTTCCGCGTGTAGTCCGCCGTCATCTCTCTTTCACGGCGGGAGAGAAGCTCCTGCACGTTCGGTGGGAGAGTGGCGAAAACTGCGCGGTCTTCCTTTGACCATGACGCTGGGGGCTGGATGCCCTGCGGCTGGTCGGGGATCGGTTCGGGCTGCGCCTGTGGCTGCTCGCCCTGTTTCGGTGCGAAGCGGCCCACCTCGTCGCGGGCGGGGCCGTCCTCGATGACTTCATCCGGTATGTCTGGCGGCGGGGCCTTCGAAAGTTCCGCACGCAGGGTATCGGCCAGACTGGCTCCCTCCTCGGGAGTGTCGTTCTCGATGCTCATGTTAGTCCTTGTTCAGATGTTGCCGGGTTGGGTGTTTGAACTGGTAGTTCGGGCGTTCCGAGGGCTCGACCTCCCTGACCCCGTGGCGCTTCATGTGTTCCTTGCGGGCGTAGCGGCCCTCGATCCATGAGCCGTCCACAGGAGAACGCACGCCGGGAGTGTCCGTGTAGACCATCGGCGCGCACGGCTTCCCGTTCGGGTCGTAATCGGTTACGACCTCGCCATTGACGCGGATGCGGTAGGTCATTGCATCGTCACCGAATCTGGTTTCTCACTGTTTCAACTATGGCGTTCAAAAGCGCGTCATTGTCGTGTTCGGCCATTGTCGTCAGGCCGACATATACGACGCTGATTGCCTTGCCATTTGCCATGATGCGAACGCAATAACCGTCCTCGTTCGTACCAGCCTTCATGGCAAGCGGGCCGATGGAGTGGCCGTCAACGATGCTGCGGAGCCTTTCAAGCCCGCGATCCATCATTGCATCGTCACCGGCTCAGAGCCGACAGGACGGCCATTCTCGTACACGATGCGCTTGGGCGCCGAGATGGCCTGCGCCAGCGCCTGCTGGCCCTGCACAAGCTGGGATAGCACCGCGCCGATGCCCTGCATGAACTGCGCCATCTGCGCCGTCTGCTGCTGCTCCACCCGAATAAGCATCTGCTCCAAGGGGCTTTCCGGCGCCTCCATCTCCTCGCCGTCCTCGCCCACGGGCGCGATCTGCGGCGTGCCCATATGCTCGTAATACATCTTGTCGCGGGCCATCTTCATGTTGGTTTCGGCGTTCTGGCGTTCAAACGCAAACCGCTCGCCGTCCATCTGGCGCTGATAATTCACGCCCTCGGCATCCATGTTGAACCGGGCGTCCTCGCGCTGCTGGGTTTTCTGCACGGTCTGCGATTCCAGCAAAAGCCGCTGCTGCTCGATCTGCACCCGCTGGGCCTCGATCTGGAGCTTCTGCGCCTCGATCTGCGCCTTGCCTTGCAGTTCCTGGCCCTTCAGCGCCAATTCCTGCTGCTTGATCTGACCGTCGATCTGCTCCTTCGTCGGACCCTGCGGAGGCTGCTGCTGGCCCATCTTGTCAATGGCTTCCTCCACCGAGCGGCCCATCTTGAACCGCTGCGCGTAGGATTTGGTCATCTCGACCGCGACTTCCTTGGGAACGCCGCCCGACTGAACCAGCGGCATCATGGTTTGCATCCATGTGCCCATGCCGGCCACGAACTCATTGGCCCGCTGCTGCGCCATCATCAGGTCTTCGGAGATGGTCGAATCCGTCTCGATGTCGATCACGAACGACATCGCCACGTCGTTCCGCAGGATTTGCACCATCTCCGGCGTGACCGGGATACCCGTCATCTGCGTCAGGTTTTCAGGTGTGAACTGCGCCGCGATGATCTCGCACGCCAGCCGGATCAGGTCGCGGGCGAAGCGCTGCACATCCCTCTGGCGCCTGTTCATCCTCTGGGAACCAAACTGCGCCTTGATGTTCTGCGCCGTCGCCGTCTCGTTCGCGTCCGACGAACCGCGCATGATGTCGCTGATACCTGTAATCTCGTAAATCGACTGGATGATGTCAGCCCGACGCTGATACAGCCGCTCTTGCACAGCCGAGAGAACATCAATCGGCCACATCCACACCGCGTCACTGATGGACTTACCCGACATCACCAACGCCGTGGCGTTTTCCATCGGAACAAGGTCGTTCTCGTCCGCCGAGAGGATGCTCGCCAGATCGTTCTTCATAGCCCCGGCGTAACCGCCACGGGCCTTGATGCCCTTGGTCAGCGCCTGGATGCGCTTCGTAACCTCCTCAAGCTCATCGGCCAGCGACTGGTACTGGTGGAACTCCGGCTCCGGCGTCATGTCGTCCGTTGTCTCAACGGAGATTAGCGGCCTAGGCGTGCAGAAAAACTGGTCGAGCTTCAGCGGGTCGTCATCGATCTTCTGCAACAGCCGGTTGTTGCCGTCGATGGCGATGAACAACGTGCTTTTCTTCGACCGGTCCCAGATTTCCCAGATCGTCACCCGCTTGAGGGCGTCAGCGTCCTCGCGGTCCTCAAGGCCCTCGGGCGCGGTATCCATCTTCAAGCCACGCGCCGCGTCACCAAACTGCTTCAGCGCCTCCTCGCGGGTCATGCAGTGGCGAAACGCTTCCCACGTCACCTCGTCGCGATTGCGCCCGTACCCGCACCGATAATCCTCCCAATGCACCGGCTCGAAACACAGCTTCTGGTAGCCCAGTATCTCGTCCTTGACCTCCGGCTCGTACCGCACCCGCACGACACCACGACCCGGCAGCACATAATCCGACACGACCGCGTTCATGCAGGCGTCGAAGTCGTACACGTCCATAATGTACGTCACCGCACGCTCAAGCACCCGCGCCGTGTCCTTGATGACCGGGTTGGGAACGTCTGCCCACCGCTGGCGAATGTCAGGAACCGGCGTCTTTGCGTAGAGCGAGGGCTTCAGCGTCTCGGTGTTGCTGTACAGGATATTGAACGAGGGGGCGCGGTGGTACTTCTCAGTCTCACCGCCGCGCTCGCCCTTGTAGCGCTTGATGACATCCTTGGCCGCACGCCGAAAGCTCTCCTCGCGCTTCGAGGCAAGGCTGATCTCGGTCCGCCAATAGCGAAGCAGGCCCGCTTCCGTCTTCTCGTCGGGCTGGTCGTATTCGCGGGCCTCTTCCATCAGGCGTAACCAACCGTGGCGTAGAGGTCGCCGTTCGGCGTGCCCTGCCCAATCGCCGCCAGATACGTGATGTCAGGACCGATCTCGAAGTCCTGATAGGTCTTGCTGGCGATGGGGTGGCCGTTCGCCGCCTCTGCCGCGACAGTGTTGGCTTTGCCGAACTCGATCCAGCACGTCGCCTGATCGTCGTTGAACACGCGCACCACACGCGAACCCGTATAGGGATTGGTCCCCAGCGCCACGTTCGCCGTGGTCGCAGCGAGGTTGATGCTCACCGTGTTGGCGGCGGCACCGATATGGAATGGAAGGCTCATGCTCTCATCCTCTTACGTGCGGCCAGATGCCGCGCCATGATGTCGCCGTACGTCGGCGCTTTGATAAGCGGTTCGTCTATCTCGGGCCTTGGTTTGACTGCCGCCACCATCTCGCCCAGCATCCGCCCCAGCAGGCTGAGCGTGTCCACTTGGTCGTCGTTCTTGCCGGCGGGGAAGCTCAACAGTTCCCGAATGAACTCATCGACCCAAGGGGCGTTGCGGGGCAGATAGACCTTGCCTGCCGCCATTCGGCCCCTGATGGCCTGCGCCCTGGTCGGCTTGTCGGCGCTGCTCGCAAACGCCTTGCGGAAGCACCACGCTTTTTCCTCGATCTGCCGCCTGTCGATCAGCGAGCCCACAGCCTTGAGTATCTGGCCGTTCTCCTCGGCCCACTCGACCGGCTGCCATTGTCTCAGCAGCCCGATAAACGCCTCCACCCAGACATCAGGCGTTGTCTGTGCCCGCCAACGGTCGAGGATGTAGAGGTCGTCGTGCTCGTTCACGCCCGCAACCAGATGGACAGTGTAGTCCCCGCCACCCTCGGTCACCGCGTAGTCGCTGGCTCCGTACACTCTCAGGCCCGGAGGTGGCTCGTCGTAATACCGTATCCAGTCCTTGAGAAAGAACGTGCCCTCGTCCGGCACCGGATTCTGTTGATAGAGCGCCGACCAGTCACGCGGACCAATCGCCGCCCGTATTCTCTCCAAAGCCTCGACCGGATACCACTCAGGCCATAGCGCCTTGCCATCATCCAGAGCCTTAAGCTCCAGCACTTCCCACTTGTCGCCGCCGCGCCGCATCTCCTCTAGCAGCCGGCCCGCCAGATCGTCCTCATGCCAGCGTGTCTGGATCAGCACCACAGCACCACCCGGCATCAACCGGGTGTAGGCCGTCGATGTGTACCAGTCCCACACCGACTTGCGGATCGTCTCGCTGTCCGCTTCCTGGCGGTCCTTTAGCGGGTCGTCAATCAGCAGGACGTTGGCACCACGCCCGGTAATGGCCGTCCCCACACCGGCAGCCACATAAGCCCCGCCCTGTACCGTGTTCCACCTATCGGCTGCACGGCTGTCATCCGCCAGCGTCGGGCCGAACAGGTTCACGAACTCAGGCGTTTTGACGATGTTGCGGACGGTGCGCCCAAAGTCACTGGCAAGGTCGCTGTTGTAGCTCGCCGCGATGATCGACTTCTCAGGGTTGCGCCCGAGATACCACGCCGGGAAGCGCCTCGATGCCAGTTCCGATTTACCATGCCTCGGTGGCATGAAGATCATGAGCCGGTCGATCTCGCCGCGCTCTACAGCCTCCAGCTTCTCGCATATCTGTCTGTGGTGCGCCGCGCCGATGTACGCGCTGTTGGTGTACTCAGTGAACGCGAGAAGGCTTTTCCTCGCTATCCGCCTTGTCAGAAGCTCCTGTGCGGCTTCCTGCGGCGATGGCTGCAAGCTCCGTGTCTGATAGCTCACGTGCCTCTCTCGTCTGGATTTCGCCCGAATGTTCAACCGCGCTCAGATCGGGCAACGTCTTCTTCAGCAGACCCAATGCAGCGGTTACCTGATGGGGCTGCATTTCCACCTTGCCGTTGATCAAGTCATGCAAGCGGTTAATGATCTGACTGGTTTGGATTTTGGCGCGGGTTGCTTCGTCGTGTTTGGGGTTAAGGCGAACACCGCGCCGCCCATTCTTCAGCACTTACGCCCGCCCTTCTTCTTGCCCATTGTCGTCTCCGTTGAGTTCCCTAATCAGAGCCTCTTGCACGTCTGGTGTCTGGAACCAGAACGGGCCTAGATGTCCATCAACAACAGGACCGCCGCAGCATCGTCGATGCGCCTTTGGTTCAGCGCCGCGATTTGCTGGTCGATCATTCCCAGTTGCGATAGCGCATCCTCCAGGCTTGCCAGAATCGGCAGGAACAACACGCCCGTGTCGCGTTCCACGATTTCCAGGACCGGGGCGACGGCCTGTTCCGGTGACGCGCCATCCAGTTCAGCCTGCCTTGCTTCCTCGATTGCCGCCTGTAGTTCTTCAGCCCGTTTGGCCTTCTCTGACCGGCGGCGGTGGATCTTGCGGAGAACCGCTCGGGCCTGCTCGGGTGAAAGCCAGCCACCCGATACGCTTTCTTCCTCGGCGGCGGTTTCGGCGTCCCAATGGCGCGAATGGTAGAAGTTCGCCTGGAAGTGCCGCGCCGCGAAGTGGCCGGCACCAACACCTGATGCCGGGGCTTGGGATGGGTCTAGATGCCGTGACCTGAAGTGGTTGGCGTCTAGGTGCCGGGGCGAAAGGTGCGCCACTTAGCCCGCCGCGTCGAGTGTGACCGCGCTCCTGTTGCCGTCACTGTCCACAGTGGACACAACCCGGTTCTTGCTATCGTCCGCAGCCCGGAATGTGTTGGTCGTGGTGGCCGCGCCCGTCAGTTTGCCTACCAGCACTGAGAGAGCCAGCTTCTGCGCTTCCTCGAGCGTGTAGCCGTCGATGTCGCCGGCAGCCAGCACAGCGGCACCGATACCGGACTGGATCTCCGTTACCGCGTCGGTAGCAATGGCGTCGGCGTCAATCGCGCCTGTGGCAATGGCTGCCGCCGTGATGGCTCCCGCACCGATGCTGGTCACAGCCGCCCGGTAATCGCCCGCTTCCTCTGGGTAGATCACAGCACACAACGGATTGATCCCCGTGCCGGTGAGCTTGTACGCCACCGTGTCGGCGTTCATCTCCGATGCCGTCAGGTCGATGTAATAAACACCCGTCGAGCCGATCTCGGTTACCTCGTTGGTGCAATCGGCAAATGCAGCACCATCCAGGCTCACCTCGCTATCCGCAGCCGCCAGCGATGACTTGAGCGCGCCGGCCGTGTCGTACACAGGGAACGTCAACCGAAACGCCGTGTTTTTACGCGGGACCGGGATCGCGTCACTGGCTGCCATAACTTACCTCAACATCCAGACACGGTTGGCGACAAACTCGGCGTGATGCTCGGACTTCAGGCCCGCCGTGTGGGCGACTTCATGGGCGAGGATATGCACGCAGTTGGACGCCCGCGACCAGTTCGCATCCTTGCACCGCTCGTCAAGCAGCACGGCATTGCTACCAAGGGCGTATCCGTAATATCGCCCCTCGAATTTCTGGTACTTCACCAGAATATCAGCAGCGCACTTGTGGCCCGGAAACTTGTCCTCGACCACGGCGCACGCCTTGTCGATCACATCCTGCTGCGTCTTGTACGGCGCGTCACAGGCGGTCAGCAGGACACCAACCGCTATCAGGACCACGACGACTAGAACGGGTTTCCAGACGCCAAAGCGCAGCGGGTTCACGATACCTCAATGGGCGCGATAGCCTCGGCGGCGGCTTTTGCGGCTTCAGCCTTTTCCCACGCCACCACTTCCGCCAGGATGTTTCCCAGCGCAGCGGCTCCAAGCTGCTCGACCGCGCCCTGCGGCTCTGCACTGAACCGCGCAACGGCGTGCTGCACGACACGCACCGCATCGGCGTCCGAGAGGCTGTAGGACACAGACAGGGTGCCGACCGTCTGGCCTTCAATCGTTAGGGTTACGTTTGCCATTTCAGCCTCTCATTGCATCGGGAGATGATGCCGGTTCCGGCTGTGCGGCGGTTGCAATCCGCTGGAGCAGTCCGTGCGCCGTGTTTGCCACGGCAGCCGCTTGGTCGCGGCGCTCCTGCAACATCTGGCTCAGAGCCGCCGCCTCTTCCTCGGTGAAACTCACGTTAATCATGGTTCGATTGCTACCTGTTGGGCCGCGCCTGTGTTGAACCGCGCCATCAGCCGGGTTTTGCCTGCGCCATTGTCCTCGGCGTACAGCACGACCTGATTGGCGGAAGGCGCGGAGGGAGCGGTCTGCTCAAGAAAGTTCAGCGCACCGCCGGTTGTCGTTCCCGCGCCGCGCACACCAACGACGCCCGCGCCAACGCGGCTGATAATAGTGTCTGCACCAGCAACGGCGTTTGTGCTGCCTGCCCAGCCAATGTATTTATCGGAAGTCATCATGAAACGAGTGTCGATAAACCAGAAGTCGTTGTTTACAGACGCCGACAAAATCAATCCGTAGTTGGTCGAATCCGTTTTGATCGCACCAACGTTGACGTTGCTATAAAAATACAAATTACTAGTGTTGCCCTGCGACAACGTGACGTTGCCCGAACGGTCCACCTTGAACTGGCTGGTGCCGCCAACCTGAAGATCGAGCAGCAGAGAAGCGGCGGCACTCGCTGTATTGGTTACGTTGAACTTAATGCCGATAAACGTGACCGCGCCCGCGTTCCACGTCT
>Ga0075458_10000174_pt1 | contig 20811 bp, 10 predicted proteins | sample DEB3_08_DNA_FD_77576 | JGI IMG/M metagenome (GOLD analysis project Ga0075458, IMG submission 77576) | Aqueous microbial communities from the Delaware River and Bay under freshwater to marine salinity gradient to study organic matter... | ecosystem: Environmental > Aquatic > Marine > Coastal ... | reverse complement strand
ATTTTGAGTACATAATCGTCTTATTCTCTCTATTTTCTTAAAGTTTATCATTTTCTATCTCTTAATATAATTATGTACTCTTTTTTAAATATATCTTATACATAAAAATAAGTTAATAATACAACTTTTATATCCCATTTTGAGTACATAATTCCCTATTCTCTCTCTTTTTTATTTCCTTTATTTTTTCTTAACAATTTTATTAATTATGTACTCTTTTTTTTATTTATATATAAATAATATTAAATTATTATATTATAGAATATGGCAACTTTAAGTACATCGGGATCACCAAAAACAGCACAACCAAAAACAGCACAACCAAAAACAGAACAACAAGATACAGATATAGATATTAATATTGATATGCGTGTAAATTTAGGAAGCGGAGATTTAAATGGAAAAGAGTATTATTCAAGTATATTAATGAAACCAGACGAGTGGGCTAATGTAACAAGTTATATAAAAGAAAAATTAAAAATTTTATTTGATAATGATATTAAATCCATGTTGGTTGAATATAAATATGATTATAAATTATTCAAAGCTAAATTAAGTATCTTATTATCTAAATCACCAAATAATACATGTCAATTATTACATAAGTTATTAAATGAAGAATCTAATTATTTAACTGACGAACAATTTATAAGAGATTTACTAACTAATGCATTAAATGATTTAGTACATGATCATCATAATGCTGGTAGGACTGCTGCTACGCATTTTGTAAAATGTTTTAAATACGAAGGAGGACAACTACAACCTCCTTTTGATAAGTTTAAAACTAATCCAGATGCTATTGCTCTTTCAATAGAAGCATATCAAGAACATACTCATTCCAATACTGAACCACAACATGAAACACATACAGATAAACGAAATAAAACACATGATTGTATAACAGGTATTCTACCGCCACTTTTTGATGTATTTGATACAGGTGTTGTTGGTTGTGCAAGAAAATTTATGGAACAAGTTCGTACATTAAAAGTTTTTGCAAGTATTTGTGATCCACAAGGTCAAGGTCCTGATGTAGGAGAATATCCTGATTTTGATATATTGTTTGAAATTGTATTATATAATATGAGTTTATTATTAACTACAAGTTTATTTAGAACATTTAATGAGCATGGAATTTTTCTATGTGCATCTTTGCCAAAAAAAAAATCAGAACCGGGGAAAAAAAGAGAAGATTGGTTAAAAGACCCGTCAAATTATGTTTTACGTGTAATGCGTTATAGAAAAGCAAATTCAAAATTATATGTATCTGATGACATTAATATACTTGTTGGTGGTGGAGGAAAATGCCCATTTAGTGTTCCAGGAATAGCAAAAGATTTGTCTAATACATTACCTGTTTATTTAAAAAAAAGCTTTATTTTTGAATGGAATAAAATGTCAAATATTTGGCGTAGTTTATTAAGTGATCCTGATCAAAAAATCAGTTTGTTAGATTTCATTGAAAAATTAGAAGAAAATGATAAATTATATCTAAATATAATTTCAATATTACGTGATTTATATTATGCAAATAAAATGCATGGTGATAGTGGGCAACTAACACTGGCATTATTTTTGTCAGAATTAGATGAATATTTTAAATATAATGAAAAATCAAAAAGTTATGAATTTGTTGACAATATAATGTACAAAAATAAAGTTTCCGCACGTTCAAAAGATACTTGGGCTGCTGCTATAATGACCATATTAAAAGGTCCTATAACAATAGGTACTGATGATCCTAAATTTCAATATACAACAACTAATCCATATGCAAAGTTTGATGGTATAGATAAATTTGCTTCATGGCCATTAGTTTCTTCAAATGGTGCTTTATTAGTGTTAGATGAAGATGCTAGCGTAAAAAAAGATAAGGATGATGAAATTAAAAGAAAGAAAGAAGAAGATGAGCTTAAAAAAAAAATTGAGCTTGAAAAAGAACAAGAAAAAGCACAAGAAAAACAAATAATAAGATGGAACACCCTAACAACCAAAAAAGTATTAAACGAACTTAAAACAACAGAAGAAGAAAATTTTGGACTTAAAAAAGAAATTGACGAACTTAATACATCTTTTCATAATGTACAAAAAGCACTTGAAGAACAAAAAACAACTCTTGAACAACAAAAAACAACTACTGATAATGACCGTGTAAAAATAAAAAAGCTTCAAGATAATATTTCTGCTGCGAAGAAGGTAATAGAACAGTTTTCTAAGCATACACCTGCTTTGCTCTTGCGAAAGCGCACTCACCTTGGGAATTATAAGCAATTAAACGAGGGACTATTAAATGCAGTCTCACAACTGAAAAATGGTGATTATGATAATAATTTTTTAACAATATTAGAAAAAACAATAGACGATGCATCCACACATGCAGTAGAAAAAGATACAGGAGCAGAAGAAGAAGGAGCAGCAGGAGCAGCAGTATCAGAAGCAGCAGCAGAAGCAGCAGAAGAAGAAGAAGCAGGAGCAGCCAAAAAACCAAAACCAAAACCAGGACCAGGACCAGGATTAGGTGGTGGAAAAAAAAACTTTACCTATGAATATTTAAGTGATAGTAGTTATGACAGTGATACAAGTGAAAAATCACATGAAAATATCTTTTATAATTATTTGATGAAAAATGAATTAAAAGGAGGTTTAGTATCATTTAATGAAGGAGATCAATATTATAAAGCAACCAGTGAAGAAATTGAAAGTACTCTTAAATCTACAAAAGTTCATAATAAAAGTATCGAAGAATTATTAAAATTTTCAAAGTTTGCACAAGCTCAGTTAACGCAAGCTAGTTTTGATAAATTTATTAGTATAGATGAAATTGTTAAAAGAGCAGAACAACTTGCTAAGTATGATAAGGATATTCTTTCACATATAAAAAGTAAAAATATGGTATTAAAAGAATTAGAAAAAAGAAAAAAAGACACGGAACAAATATATGGACTATATAAAAGGGATAAAAGTAACAAAACATCTAGTATGTTTAGTAGAGAACGAGAAGAAGCAATTAAAAAAATTGAAGAACCTGAAAAAACTAAAATTGAGATGGTCTTTTCAGAAATTAGTGAAAAACATTTTGAAATGGATAAAGATAATACAAAATATGCTCCCCGTGATATATTTACTGAATATCAAATAGAAGAAACAGAACCTAAAAAATTTGAAAAAAAAATAGATGAAAAACTTAAAGCATTGGAAGGATTGCAAGGATTGCAAGGAGCAAGTACTAGCTATGTAGATAAATTTAGAAAGGTGACTATACCACAATTACCAACAATTAAATATAATAAAGAATGGAATACATTAATAGAATTATTAAAAGATCAAATGCAAACTATTATACCACCATCAATGGAAGTTGATAGCGAATTTGCATTTTTATCTAGTTTAAAAGAAAACATAACACACGCATTAGTAAATTTAATTCATAGTGCAGCATCAAATGTAAGTTTAGCTCAATTAGAACCAATATATAATTCTGTGCTAATATTTATGCAGCATGTATCGCCGATAATTCATAAAACAGGCAGGGATAGTGCAAGTAAAAAATATTATTATGAGTTAAGTTTGTGCTTAAACAAACAAATTATAAAATTTATTGTTGTAGATGATGAAAAAGCAGATAATATGGTGGATGATGGGGAAAGTGAGGAAGCACCACAAGCACAAGCACAAGCAGCACCAGCAGCAACACAACAAATTGCTAGTAATGACAATATATTTAATCCTTTTAAAAAGTTTGATCTAAGTATAAATAATGATGAAATAAAAACTTTTTTTGAAAAAACAAAAATAAAACATCTAAATAAATTATTTGAATTAACAGCAACTACAACAGCATTTTTTATGATATATTCACTAAATATTATTCGATTACTATATAGTAATATTGAACATGATTTTATAAATATGGACATAAATGATTATGAAATTATGATTATTAATGCAAAAGAGTTATTATCATCATATTTATATAATAGTTATAATTATAATGAGGGGGAGGGGAATACTGTTGCAGCATTTGACTCATTACAAGAATTAGCTGGAAAATTAAATACATCAGATGAAAGTACCGCATTCAAAATATTATATTTTAACATATTAAAAAAAAATTCATTTTCAGATTTAGCACAGGAACAAACCAAACACAACAAGACTTTAAGAACATTTAGTATGAAAATCTCTTCTATCATTAAAAAAGCTTCACAATTGAAAAAATTTTTGGAAGATGGCTTAATAAAAGTAGAAGAACTAATCAAAAGTTATAATTATATTAGTACAAATTCAATATATGAATTTGAAAAACAAGATAATGAAGGTGCCTTCAAATTATATATTGATGATACGATAAAAAAATTACAAAAAATTAAAATTGAAATATTGATTGAAATTGAATTATTAATAATATTGTTAAATAAATTAAAAAAGAAATCATATGAATTAGTATATGGATTATTAACAACACCATCAAACACACAAGCAAGTTTTGATAATTGTATTGATGATCTTTATGAATTAAATAACTTAATAAATATGTCTAGTGATGAGCTTAGTGATAATATTATATTAAAGAAAATTGAAGCTATTAAACAAAAAAATAAATTAGCTGGTAAAGTATGTGATATATTATATCATACGAAATATAAAAAAACCAAAAACCCTATTGCTAATCTTGATTATGTAGTATATGATGTAGATACACTTAACGATAACAAAGAAGTATCTGAATTCATGTCAAACTATATTACTAAAACATATAAAGATAACCAAAGAAGTGTTAAATTGTATTATGGGTCATTATATAATACTAATAAGATAATAAAAGAATGGCATATTAAAAATTTAAGTTTATATATAGAATTAAGAAATGAAGTAATAAAAGCACGATTATATGATATTACTATGTTAGAAACAATATTTTATGCTGTATTTAATGTATTTAATGTATTTAAAAAAGAAACTAAAAAAGAAATAGCCGAAATAGCCAAAAAAGCTTTTAATGACGCATTATCAGATTTAATTAACGCATTATCAGATTTAATTAACGCAATAATCGAAGATTTAAATAAAAAAATGAAAGATATTCCTGATATTTTATACCAAAACTTTTTAGAAATAAAAAAAATTGGGTTAAAATTAAGAAATCTAATTCAAAAAGAAGGTATATCAATTTCGGAGCCGCTGAATAGCAAAATTGAAATAATGAATAAAATGATTGAAAAATTCCCAAAACCATCAGACGGAGGCGTTCACATGATAGTGACAGAAGAGACAAAAGAAGTAGACGGAGACTCTCACATGGGAGAAGCGGATGGAGAAGCGGATGGAGAAGAAGCACAATTAATTAAAAATATTGAGCACTTTCTATCTATTATAAATATAGAACTAAAAGTATTAAATCCATTAAAACAATTAGACATATTTAAAGAAGCGTGTAAGATTTATGATAAAAATCTTACAGAAAAAGAAAAAAATGAATTATATAAAGCAAACCAAAATAAGGGTGATAAAATCCTCCAAGATAAAGTAAAAAAACTCAAAGAAAAAGAAAAAAAAATAAATGCCGCTAGAAAAAAAATAGATAGATTTAAAAAATTTGAAATTTTTAAAGATGATATTGATGAATATCCTAATAAAAATGATTTGTTTAGAATATTTATGAAAGAAAAAATGGAATATTTAAATATATTATTTGAAATATTATGTAATAATAAAAATATTTCATCATTAATAAAATCGCTTAAAAAAGAAGATGATATAACTGATCTTGGAATATATTTAGATTTTGGTTCGGAAAATATATTAGATAAAGATAGCGGTACATTTGTTGATAATAGCGATTAGTATCCAAGTACTGATCAATAAAAATATAAAGTATGTTTAAATATGCTTATAGATTTGGTAACTAATAATAAATATTGTATAAATATTATATAAATATTATATATTTTATTTATAATAGATAAGTTCGTCAGAAATGTCAACTCGGCCATCAACTCAGCATCAATCGTCAGAATTTGAAAAACGGCATGGTTTTTCTTATAGAATTGGTGTTAATAATGAATATAACTTAAAAGATAGTTTAGAAATTGATAATAGTCTAGCAAATTTATTAGAACAAAAATTACAAGATTTATATCAATTAAAAAAAGCAATAAAAGGTAAACCATCACATGATATACAAAAATATGAAAAATTATTTGAACATTTGGATACAAACAATGACACCCTAATATCTAAAATTGAATTTTGGAAATTTTATGTTAAAGTAGTAAAATTAAATAAATATTTAAAAGAAAAATATCCACAATTAAATTTAAGTATTAAAGATAGTATTGAAAAAGCAGCATTAAATCCACCACCACCACCACCACCACTGGCACCATCACAACCACCTCCACCACTAGCACAACAAACACCTTCACCACAACTATCACCATCACCATCACTATCACCACCACCATCACCACCATCACCACCATCACCACCACCACCACCATCACCACCAGCACCAGCACCAGCAGAAGAAGAAATAAATAAACTACGTGAATATATTGATTTACATGATTATATAAAAACTTTTAATGATCTATTTAATGTAAATTTATTTGATGAGACAATAGTTGAAACTAAAACTAAAGATAAGTTAATAAAATTATATGGTATGTTAGATGAGAATTTTGATAACGAATTAAACATAGACGAAATTATTAATGGTTTAAAAATTAACGCCTCAGCCACAGAACCCAAAGAAAATGAAGAAATTTTAAAAAAAATAATAGAAATTTTTGATTTATTAGTAAAAAAAATATCAATAATGATTGAATTAGCAAATATCAAAAGTAAACTTCAACATGAATATGAAGCCGATGATAACTATGATTTTGATACGCAAAAAAATCATTTAAAATATCTTTTTCATTCATTAGAAATTTCAGAAAAATTTTTGTTAAAATTAAAAAGTGAAAAATATGATGCAATTAATTTACAAAATGATATTCGTCTATTATTAGATATTCATCACTGTATAAGTATAGAAGATGAAAGGCCTATAAAGCGGATGACTGGGTGCTACAAAGCAATTCAGACGGGGGTAAGCACAGGCATGGAGACAGATAGCGGCGAAACAACAGAGACAGATAGCGGCGAGACAACAGAGACTAATGTTATACTAAGTGTAAAATATGACCAAGATATGCCAATAGACAAAACAAATAAAAGCGGTTTAAATAGTATTAATAATTTATTAAAATTATTAGATGAATTACAATCATTCATTTATATTTTTTTAAAAAATGAAATAAATTTAATTCATGTATTAAAAGAAAGTAAATTGCAATTATTAAAAACAAAAGAAAAATTAGAAATTTTAAAAATAAAAATTTTCAATTTATATATAAAAGATTCGCAATTATCAATAGAATGCCCCCAACCAGCAGCACTAGCAGGACAATCAGCATCACCAACACCAGCAGGTTCGCCAACACAATCAAGAGAAGGATCATTAGTACCATTAGTACCATTACGACAATCAGCATCACCAACACCAGGATCACAAGAACAATCAAGTAAATCAACGCCTAACAGAGAAGAAAAAAGAGGTGGAAGAAAGAAAAAGAAATCTATGGAATTTAAATTTTGAGTACATAATTTTATTTTTTTATAATTTTTTAAAACTTTTATAAATTTGACATTTTTGAAGAATTATGTACTCAAAATTAATATACTTAATACACTTATATATTTATGTGCGACATTTAATAGATGAGAATATGATAAAATATAAATATATTTGTAGTCGTTTTATTGTTGATAAAAATGTTAAAATTTATAAAAAAGAGAGTTCAAATAAATTATATTGTAAAAATAAAATTAATACTAAAAATGGTAAGAAAACATGCATGATAGCACTTAATAATTATATAAAAAAAAGAAAAAAAATAATGTTATTAAAACATAAAAAAAAACAAGTTCCTAAAAAATCTTCTAAAATGAAAACTAATTCGCCGCAAAATAATAAGAAAAAAACTAGAAATACTTTACGAGGTAAAAAATATAATATAATAAAAGGTGGAGGAATAGCATTTATAGAAGAAATAACAGATAGAAAAATTTCAGCATTAATGGTAGATGAAAATACTAGTGGAGAGTTAGGACATTTTTCTTTAAATACTATAAGACCACATGAATTATCTGTAAGTATAGATTTAAATCATCAGGGTAAGGGTTATGCTAACGAACTTTTAAAAACATTTTATAATATTGTAAATACAAGACATCGTGGTTATGATGTAAATGGTAATAATATATATGTTTTTGAAAATGAAACAGGATATGTAACAATATTGAACGATTCTGATATGTTAGCAATAGATGCAGATGCTAGTGCAAATTCGAGAGGTAACTCTTTTTGGGATCATATAGGTATGAAACCAAATAGACATTATGATAGACAAAATAAAAATTATGAATCACGCGGTTATGAAAAAACTATACCTTTAAAAGAGTTATTAACTAGAATAAAAAAAATTCAATAATTATATATATACTTAAATATATCTCAACTATATCTATATGTATTCCATATCACATCATGATTAATTATGATTATATACAACATATCAAGTATATAGATTATAATTGTATTAAAGGTTTTCAATATGAAAAATATGTATTAAAAAAATTACACGATTACTTTGATATCGATGAGATATATTTATGGAAAGATGTCCCAGACCATTTATTAATTAATTCTGGAATAATTCTAAGCAATGACCTTATTTCTGTTAAAGATAAATATAAAACAAATAAATATTATAGAAATTATAATGTATTGCTTGATACTGGTATAGATATTATTTTTAAAACAGTAGATAATTATATCTACCTTGTTCAATGCAAAGCATATAACTCTATAATATCACAGAAACATCTGTCGGGTTTTTTTAGAATATTACTAGATAGCTATGTAATAAATACTAAAAAAAACAAAAATAACATTAGAGGTCTAATAGTTCATACCAGCTCTATATCAGATTTAATTAAAGAAAGCTATTGTTATAAAGAAAATATAGTAAACGATATCCATATTCCATTTTATTCTAAAAATCCTAAAAATAAACTAATGAAATACAAACGTATAAGCATAATTTTTATGATAAACTTTAACTGCATTATGCTTTATATCATGTATATTATAACTATTTATGTTAATAAATTATGATTTTTTCTCTTTCGTTTTTCTACTTTGCTTTACCCTTTTCTTTTTGCTTTTTGAGCTTGGCTTTACCCTTTTCTTTTTGCTTTTTGAGCTTTGCTTTATCCTTTTCTTTTTGCTTTTTGAGCTTTGCTTTATCCTTTTCTTTTTGCTTTTTGAGCTTTGCTTTAATATCGTCGATTGAATTACTAAGCATTGTAATTTTAACATCATTTTTAACCTTGTCTTTCTTTAATAATTTAAGCTTTTCTTTAATATTATTAATTTTATTTAAATATTTATTCATGTTTTTACCTCCCCCTCGTCGTGTTGATTCTGCTGGCGATGATAGTAAAGATGTTATATCAATTATAATATTACGTAATCCAAAAATATCTGAATTTAAAGTTCTTGTTAGTACATATTGAATTGTTTCTACAAGTTCAATGTGTTGCTTAGCAATATTTGTTAATGTATTTGCAACATTGACAAAACATCCTGCATCGTCCATTGCTGTCCTTAAACCCATAAAATCATCATCCATAATAGCATTGGAACTTTGGCTTCTGCCACTTACAAGCTGATACATTGCGCGTATCATTAGTTGAGATACAACTCCAATAACGTTTCTTTCACCATATTTTATTTGATTATTGATATAATCAGTATATTCAAAAAAAATACGTTTTTTGACTGTGCTCATGAATGCGTTAATAGTAATATGAAATTGTGAAACTTGATAATTATTCATATTACTTTGACAATGTGAATAAAAAATACTCCAATGTATTAAATTAGTAAATTCAAATAGTACAGAATATATTACATTACCATTTTTAATATTACATCTTAGTAATATATAACAAATTAACATCCCATTAGAATGATGATAAATAGGCATTTTTATATAAATAGGGTTTGGAGGATTTTGAAGAGAAAATCTAACAGAATTTCTCGGATCAGGGTGTTTATAAGAAGATGGCGCAAAATGGTTCCATATATGCCAAAAAAACTCAACATGTTCAGGTACCATGCGCGATTGCATGGCTCTTTCACCTGTGTTATCACTAACAGTAGCAAATCGTCTGATAACACCACCTATCATAAGTTTTTTCTTATTCGAAATGGATTTATTCTTATATTTTTTTTTTATCCCATTTGATGGCCTTGGTGCTCTATGTGATGTTGCATTAGATATATGTGTATATTTTGGAGAGCTGTCATCATTAAATTCCATAGAGCTAAGTGGGGTATTACTAGGCTCAGTAAATTGTAATGATTGTAGTTGCTCTTCTCTTTCTTGCCGAGAGCGTAGCTGAGATGTAGATAGTTCGAAATCCACAGGAATGTTTTTATATGCCAATTTTTCTATATTATCTACATCACTTTTAGATATTTTCACTTCATTGTAAGGATTATTTACCTTACATAAAAAATTATAACATGGTTCTAATTCTTCATATTGTTGCTTTTCATTAATTAAAACATCACCATTTTCTTGACAAATAGTATAAAAATAATCCTGATCTTCGGTAAGTTTATATTTGCACGAATATAGTGCTTCGTCGATAGGATTATTTATTTTTATAAATTCAAGATATGGTGAACCACCATAATTTGTTTCTTGCTTGGTGTCTTCAACCTTGGTGTCTTCAACACCTAAATTCAATCTGCTCATTATATTTATCTATTTAAACAAAATTATTAATATAATAATATAATTCACCAGGAATACCATTATTTTTATTTATTATAAAATCAGTATAATTTTTATATATACATAAAATATCCTCACCAATTAATGTAATGAATATTACATATATAATTATAAATATAATGCTAAATATAATATCTTTATAATTAATTTTATAGCGATATATCATAAGTAATGGTGGTATTTTTAATAAACTATTAATAGTTATATAATATACTATTAATGTATGTTTGTTGTAATTGTATGAAATATTGCCAATATTTATTATATAAAAGCCTGTTGCTATACAAAGTAATATTATTGGATTATAAGGAAATATCTTAGCAATATATAAATAACTATATATTACTATCCAAATAGATAAAAAATATAAAGCAGGTATATATCCTTTATTCATATTTACTGTTAACTTCTATCTATTAATAATCATTATAATCGTCATAGTAGCTATCATAGTAATCAATAAGTTCATCATAATAACGTTTTTCTTCATCTGATAATTCATTATATCCATCTTCTTCGTATTCGCCATTAATATCATCGGTATATCCTTCTTCGTTATTAGATAGAATGTATAGATATTCATTCATCATTTCATGTAAGCCTCCTGTATAGAAATATGTATCTTGACATTTTTCTTCCGCAGTCCAACCATATTCAGATGACATTTTGATGTAATAAAATTATAAATATTGTGTAATCAATTTTTTATAAAATCTATAATAAAGTATTATATTTAATTTACTCGGAAATATGAATATCATACTTTTTAGATTTGCAAAGTTCCAATATAGAAACCATTGGATATTCATGCCAATTAATCATATCATCAATAGATATATCAATTGATTTATTGAATGTATTATCTTTATTTTGAAACATAAAAATATGTAGGACATTGTGATAATCAATTTTTAATCTAAAATAGTAAAATTTAATATGCAAGCATCATGAGGAGAAAGTCGAAACTATCAGCTACTTGATATTCTTTATATACTCCTTCAATGTACCATAGCTCTATTTCAAGGTCACTATCAAACTTTACATAGTAATGTCTACTATAATCGCGGTTATATAGAGATATAGTATTTCCAGAAACACAACCTGTAATTTGCATGTTGTTATCAGTTAATTTTGCTACATGTGTTTTGAACTGATTTATAATATCATTACTTACTCCTGACCAGTCACTATAACATTCCCTAAATATATCCTTTACATTGTTGTCTAAATCTTTGTTATATTTGTAAACTTTAATCTGCTTGTTTTCGTTGTTGATAAGAAGATCAAAGTTGCTGTGGTTCATGATAGTGGTATAATATTATTAGTATTAATCTATCAATTTTTAATATTAATAAAAAAAATTTAATTTAATTAGAATTATATAATGAGTTATGAAACCAATATATGGGAAACAGGTGTAAACAATGAAGGTAATGGAACAGATAACAATCAATTTTATATATCTGATTCTGTAAAAAGATTAACTATACAAAGAGGGACAGGCAATATTGGCGTAGGTACTGATGCTCCATCACAATTACTAGATGTAAGTGGTAATATTAGTTTATCAGGTAATATTTATTTATCAAATACAGGTACTATTTATAAAAATGGTATAGAATATGCTGGGGGTGGCGATGGTGGAACGTCAACAGTATGGCAAGAAAATGGAACAAAAATATATTATAATGCTGGTAATGTTGGCATAAATACGAGCGAACCAACAGAAACATTAGAAGTCGTTGGTAATATATTAGCAAATAATGTAACAATAAAAGGTACAATTGATAATGGCTCAGGTGCTATTAAACTAAATTGTGAAAATAACTCACATAGCGTATCTATAAAAGGGCCACCACATTCTGCGAATCAAAGCTACACATTAACACTTCCATCAACAACACCACAGGAAAGTAAAGTGCTTTCAACAGATTCTTCTGGTAATTTATCTTGGGTTGACTATGAAAGTAATTCAATATTATCATATGGTATGACTGTACAAACGAAACATCTAACATATACTAAAATGGATGTAAAAAATAATACAGGATGGGATGCTATAAACGATAGTTTAACAGATGGTTTTGTAATAGCGATTACTCCAACAAATACAGCAAGTAAAATATTAGTTAATATGATAGTACAAATTGGTTTAAATAGTACGACAGATAGCAGATGGTGGGGTATCAAATTATATAGAAAAATAGGTACTGGTGCTTGGACGGAGGTGACGGGAGCAAATGGAACTGAAACAGGAGATGGTGCTTCTACTTCTGGAACACCTGTATGGATATCTAATAATTTTGGATCAGGAGCAGAATATAAACAATTAATAACAAGTGCCTCTGGAACTTATTTAGATTATCCAAATACGACAGAAATAGTATATTATACCGCATACTGGAACGCAAGAATTGGCGATGGAGAATCTAACCCCTCAGGAAATATGTGTATAAATAGGTCATTCTGGCAAGAAGACGTTTACAGACCTGCACCATCTTCAAGTTGGACTGCTGCGGAAATATGGCAGTCGGGTACACCATATGTTCCGCCTCCAAGCGGAGAGATTACTATTGCTAATAATAATGTTGGTATATCAAATACAAATCCCTTGTATAAAACACATATTAAAATGTTATACGACCAAATAGCATCGGGATTACATTTAGATGCGAGTGATAATGGTACTGGAAATCAATATACTTTAACTACATATCCATATGTTGTTGGAGCAGGAGCAGTAGGGTGGAGATATAGAGTTCAAAACGCAGGAACTTCAACAACTGCTTTACAATTTAATCATATAGGAGATGCTTTATTTGGTGGTATAATTGAAAATAGTAGATTTAAAGTATATAATTCAAATACTGCTATTATTCGTGCTAATTCTGCGAGTGAGGGACTTAACTCGTATCTAAAATTAGCAACACCATTTGTTGGTGATATGAATAATAAATGTAATGTTGTATTACAGGCAATTGCTAAATCATCTTTTAGTAGAGCCGATTTTGTCATTGGAGTTGGTAATATAGCAGATAATTCAACTGCTTATGAACCTAATGATACATATTCGCAACGATTAAGGATTTATTATAATAGTTATACAGAATTATTTGGTACTGGTTCAACACCATCATCGAATTTTATTTATTTTGGCGGTTCTTCTAGCGCTCTAAACAGTGGAACAAATATATTTTTTAGTAATTGCTGTTTGAGGGTAAATGGGTCAATTGTAGCGACATCTTGGATTGCAACATCATCAAGTATTAAAATTAAAAAAAATATTGAAGAGTTAGATGATAGGGAATGTTTAAATAAATTGTTATTATTGAAACCGTGTAAATACAGATATATTGATGATACTAAAAACTTTGACCCTAATAAAAAAGTGTATGGTTTTATTGCAGAAGAAGTTAAAGAAGTTTTACCAGAAGCAGTAGATGATACGACACCAAGTTTAATCCCTAATATATATTTAATGGGTTCTGTTAATGGTAATATATTAACATTAGAAAAAGAATTAGAATTAAATATCGAATATACTTGTTATATTGAAGGAAAAGAAGATGGAGAAGGCAACCCAACTGCTAACGAAATTAAAATAAAAGTATTAGAGAAATTAGATGAAAATACATATAAAATTGATACTGAAATAAATGGGAGAATCTTTGTATATGGTAAAATAGAAGAGAGATTTAACTCGTTGAAGAAGGAATATTTTCATGCGTTAACAATAAGTAGCGTCCAAGAATTACACCGCATTATTACGAAACAACAAGAGAAAATAAATGAGTTAGAAAATAAATTGAATAGTATATTAACGTACTTAAATTTATAAAATAATTTATTGTTGTTGTTCACATAATAATCTACCTTGATTGTCTGTGATTTGTAAATTTTTTATATCTTTATCTTTACGTTCACCAATAACCATCCATTCAACTTCTATATCATCTATTGTGTTTTCACAATTAATCTTTATAATACCATTGTCAATATATCCAATAACATTATCATAAGATTGATTATTTCTGAGATATAAATATGGATTGTTATTTAAATTAGAAAAAGTTCCAGGTATCATACCACCAGTTGTATTACAGTCGTGGTCAATATTTATTTCACCATAGCCCCCACTTATTAATTTTTTTCCTCTATATATATTATCATAACGAGGTCCTTCTAAACTACCATGAATTAGCCATTTATTATTATTTAAAGGATGTTGTATTTTAAAAGAAAGAGAAGTTTTAGATATTGTACCAGCAACTTCTAATGTCGCACGTGGATTTGTAACACCAATACCAACATTTCCCATAAAATAAGTATTGTTATTACCTTCACTATTATATTTCCATTCTTTTAATCTATAATTAAATGGTGTTGTAATATTTGTTTTATATCTTATTATTACTATACCAGAACCACCGTTGCCACCAATGGTATTAGCACCACCCCCACCACCACCTGTACCTTGTAAAGCATTTATAGATTTGCCATTTGGGACATTATTAGTTTCTCCATTAGAACCATATCCTCCCCCTCCCGATGTAGCTATTCCTCCAATAGAATTTGCAGCACTAGCGCCACCACCACCACTAGCAAACCAACCACTATCACCTAAACTTGTACCAAACGTTGAAATATAATTTAAACCTAATCCCCCCGCTCCTCCATAACCTGGTAATATATCACCGCCTCGCCCTCCTGCTCCTCCTCCACCTCCTCCACCACCATATGATTGTGAATTATATCCACCTGTACCACCATCATAACCTTGGTCACCTTGTTCAGGATTAGTGTTTGATGGCGGGTTGTCAATCGCATCACCTCCACCAGTGAGATATCTTGAACCACCACCACCACTTCCACCAGTAAAACCTCCATCCCCAGTAGTAGTTGTTGTATATCCATCGTTATATTGCGTAGATTGTCCCTGAGAACCACCACCACCATATGCTTCTAAAATTAAATTACCACCAGATATTTTAGAATTTTTTCCGTTAGTACCCTTAACAAGATATGAAGTAGCACCTAAACCTCCATTTCCTACTAATATTGTATATTGTCCTGACAAAGTTACATTTGGATTAAAAATTAAACCACCAGCACCACCTCCGCCACCCAAGCTTGCACCACCACCACCACCTCCACCAACGACTAAAATATCGCATTCTGTGGGTTCATTAAAAGTAACACTATATGGCGTTTGTCCATTATATAATGTATATAATTCATAAACTTCGGTAGCAGTCAATTCTTTACCATATATTCGGAAATCTGCCACATTTATACGTGAATAAGTAGTACCTCGTTTCCCAATATATAATTTATTTGAACTTATATTAGCGGAAACACTTCTTGAACCGATAAGAATACCATTTATATAGATTTTAATAGTATTATTATTAATAGTAAATACATAATGATTATATCTAGATTTTACAGCGGTATCAAAAAAAGGTAACGTAATATCTAAATCATAACTAAATACATAAAATCTAAGTGTATTATTATTTATAAAAAATGCACCTATTTCTGTTGAAGTAGCACTAACACCTTGTGAAAATATAAAATAATTAGCACCCCATCTTTCATTATTTTGTTTTACCCAGCAACACCAAGAATATGTTGATGTACTTATTATAGCCGGCATATTATTAGTTGTATATAATTGGTCGGTATCACTATCTATATAAACTGATTTGATGTAACCATCTTCTACAAAGTCTGTACCAACATTGGTTAAATGATATTTGGTATTTTGTGGATTACTATCATTATAATTGCCATCAAATTTATAATGTACTATTAAATGTGTAGTATCTTGACTAAATGTAGGATACATATTTGTTATGATATTATCGAGATATTTAAAAGACATTATATTATATACATCATAATTTGAATTATTATTATTAATTAACAAATTATTGTCAGAATAATTTGTGAAAGTATGTTCATTAGCATGACTTTCATCTAAGTATCTTATAATAACTATACCTGATCCACCATTACCTGATGTATTACTTGTAACACCACCACCACCTCCTCCACCACCTGTATGTGGCATACCATGTTGAGCACTGAATCGGTTTGTATTATCCCACGCACCATCACCACCTCCACCGAATCCTCGAATGTTATCATGTGTTCCATTGTAACTATTACCCCAACCTACTCTTCCATTATCATAGTAAGTATGACTACCGCCTCCACCAGCAAACCATCCCTTATGTCCAACATCTGTTCCAAAATAACTACTTAAATCCAGGCCAACGCCACCATCGCCACCACCACCATATGTAGGCCATGTTCTATCACCTTGTGTACTCTGTACAGCATCTTCACCAGCATATCCAGCACCACCACCACCACCAGAAGAATGACTTGGTTCACCACCAGCAGTTCCATTTCTACCTTTACCCCCACTATTTCCATAACCTACAAAATATATTCCGTCAACACTATATGATGTCTGTGTAGATGTTCCACCGATAGTTTGACCTACATTATGATGTGATCCACCACCGCCACTACCACCATTATTACCATTTCTACCATGATAAGGACTGTTTTGTCTTGTACCACCACCGCCACCACCATAAGCAATTACATCAATACCATTTATAGTAATTACACTATTGTAGCCATTATTACCATTTGCTGTACCTGCATATATTTGATACCCAAGACCACCATTACCTACTTTAATTGTATAATTATTAGCGTTCATAGTAGCTGATTTAGCAAATAATAATCCACCACCACCACCCCCACCACCAAAACAGCCAGCACCACCACCCCCACCTACAACTAAAATATCACATTTTATATGAGATAATAACGTAAAATCATATTCTGTTTGACCACTTCCATTATCATTATTCGGATTATATTTAAATGCTATATATTTGTATGAAGTTCCTGGAATTGTTGTAGATGTAACATTTGGAGAGCAAGTAAAATATGGAAATGTATATTCTAATTCTTTAACTATTCCTGTATTGATTAATATACCATCTTTATATAATTTATTAAAGTTTACATCACCTTTAACATTTAAACTAAAATTAGAAACAGGAAATGTACCAATACCAACATTACCAGAATGATAAACATTTGGGTTGGTATAATTATAAGTCCATTGTGCTAATTTACTTGCTGTTATAGTAGGTGTGCCCATATTTCGCTTGTATCTCACTAAAACTATTCCTGAACCGCCATCTCCTCCATCTATATCTTCGGCAGTACCACCATCCCATTTTGCTCCTCCTCCACCACCTCCTGTACCAGATAAGCCTTCGCCCGCACTTATCTCTGTACCCCCATCAAACCCACCTATACCACCTCCGCCAAATAAACCATTTCCACCATTAGGATATCCTGGATTACCCGCTCCCGAATATGTTTGACCACCCCCGCCACCAGCAAACCACCCATTATGTCCTACGTTAGTTCCAAAATAACTAATAAATTCTTTTCCAGCACCTCCATTCCCCCCACCAGTAGAAGTTTGATTACTACCTACGCTCCCAGCACCACCTCCTCCACCTGACGCGTGGCTTGGACTTCCAGAAATTATGTCCCTGCCTTCACCACCAGCATTACCATAACTTTCCCATCCAGTATATGTATTTTTAATTGATATACCTCCTGAATTTGCGGTTGTTGATGTATCACTATGAGAACCTCCACCACCACTACCACCATTATTGCCTCCTCTCCCTGCATATGGGCTTTCTATAAATCTGGTACCACCACCACCACCACCAACAGAAATATATTCTGTTCCATTTATTGTTATAGAACTATCTTTTCCATTTTCTCCATTAACATAAGATGATGAGCCTACACCTCCTCTACCCACCTTAACATTTATAATTCCATTCAAATTAGCACCTGTTTTAAATAATATTGCCCCTGCACCGCCACCACCACCAAACTTTCCACCAGCACCACCACCGCCAACAACTAAAATATCACATTCAGTTTGACTATCAAAAGTTAAATTATATTCTGTTTGTTCATTATTACTATTTAAATCATTATGATAAAGAAATGTTAGTAAATTATATTCACTATCTATTTCTTTTGGGACAAGTTTAATAGATTTGTTAGCTAAATAATGGATTTCAAGTGGATTTAATACTTTATTATAAATGCGAAAATCATCTATAAAACCAATAGTTTGAGATGAATAAATATTTCCAAATAAATAACTATAATTATAATTATAAATTTGAGGAATTTTTTTATATTTGTTTGGATATTGATTAATTCCATCAAAATAAACTCTCCATATACCTTTATTGTCAATAGACCATATAATATGGTGCCACTTATTATCTACAACACCACATGTTATAGATGTTGTTACATTATTTTCTTTAATACCAATCCAAATAGAATTAGCAGTATTATTTTTAGAAATACCGAATCTATTCGTTGATGTTGTATCACTTGCCGTATCACAAAAATCAAATAAAGAAGCCCAAGCACCACTGTTTGTACTCATATTAAACCAAAATGAAAATGTAATACCAGTAGTACAGCTAATTTCACTAATTTGTGATGCGATAGAATAAGGTATTTGTAATTTTGCTTCAATTCCCGACTCATAAGCGGATTTACCAAATATTTTATGAGTATTATTAAATAATGATGTTTTGGAAATATCAATTAAATTATGAATACCACTTGCTGAATCTGTATATTCTTCACCTTCATCAAATTTGTAATGAGCAACTAAATTAGTACTATCACAATCCAATATAGTATAATCTATCGCATTATCTCCTTGTGGTATATATGCATCATTACTAATATTTTCATTTTTATATCTGATAATTATAATACCAGAACCACCATTACCACCTTTATAATTTGCTGGTGTTACAGCACCAACTCCACCACCCCCACTACCAGTATGTGGTTGGGCATTAATACCACTACTATCCAAATTTGAATTATCAGTACCATCACCGCCACCACCACCAGCACCACCGCCACCTAATCCTCCTTCACCAACTTGTGCTAAACTTAAAGAACTATTAATTGGTCTGATACCACCACCACCACCAGCAGCATAATAAACTTCTGTACCAGTAATATTGTATTTTTTACCACTGCCACCATCACCAGCATATTGAACACCCATGCTTTCTGATGTTGGTTTTCCTTTTGATCCAGCACCACCACCACCAGCACCCCAATCATCATGACCTCCTGACATTTCTATACCACCATAATTACCAAAACAACCAATATCATTTAAACTATCAATACCATTATCACCTGGAAACATAGTAATATCATAGTAATCAACTACTGTTGCTGAACCAGTAATAATATTAATAGCAATATCATTAACAATATTGCCAGCAATTAATTTACCGGATGTACTATCACCAGCACCACCACCACCGGAGCCACCATTTTTAGCCAAATAACCACCACTATTCCAAGTACCTCCACCACCACCACCTTTTGCTAAAAATTGTTGCTTGCCATCACTTGCCCTTTTAAATTCACTATCATAACCAGAATTTCCAGAATTTGCTGCATTACCATTTATGCCACCATTACCAACTTTAATAGTATAATCACCTTGTAATATAATGTCTTCATAATATATTAATGCTCCAGCACCACCCCCACCACCTTGACCATTGCCACCACCGGCACCACCACCCGCAACAACTAATATATCACATAACACAGGATTATTAAAATTTAAATTATATTCAGTTTGCCCTAATCCATTATCATTTAAACTTGTATATTTGTACGCGATATATTTTTCATTTGTTCCATTTATATCACCTTCTTCAATATTGACAGTATTACTTTGAGTATCATATTGTGTTCTTGTTAATATATCTTTTGTAATAAC
>Ga0075458_10000172_pt1 | contig 20871 bp, 20 predicted proteins | sample DEB3_08_DNA_FD_77576 | JGI IMG/M metagenome (GOLD analysis project Ga0075458, IMG submission 77576) | Aqueous microbial communities from the Delaware River and Bay under freshwater to marine salinity gradient to study organic matter... | ecosystem: Environmental > Aquatic > Marine > Coastal ... | reverse complement strand
ACATTATCCGTATCAGCAATGGCCTAACAAGGGTCGGCGCTATCCTAAGCGGGGTATTCTTGCTGATATCGCTACTGATTATATTCAATACCATCAGGATGGCTATCTTTACGCGACGGGAGGAGATTGAAATTATGAAACTGGTCGGAGCTACCAAATGGTTCATCCGCGGGCCATTTATCGTGGAAGGCTCTCTGTATGGTGTATTCGGGGCCACAATCGCGACGCTAGCTCTCATACCGATTAGTCGAGCGGCAGCCCAGTTTTTGGTTGAGAAACTTAACGCCCAAGTTGCAGTTAGCTACTTCGGTGGCAATTTCGGCTTGGTTGTGTTGTCCATATACCTGCTGGGTATACTTATCGGAGCGCTCTCAAGCTGGCTTGCGATATCGAGGCATTTGAAAGTCTGAAAGCCTCGCAATTTAGTGAATCTTGTGGTATAATAGTTATGTTTATGGAGGGAAAATGATTAGTCTTAAAACAAAACTCCTCTCAATAATAGCAATCAGTGCTATTTTTCTTTCGATTGGCATCTCATCCTTGCCAGTACCTGCTAAGGCGGACCAATTCGATGAGCAAATAGCTGCACTCAAGAAAAAGGTGCAGGAGACCCAAGCTGTAGCCGATGCCAAGACTGCTGAGGTCAACACGCTCAAAGGCAAAATGGCTAGTATTGAGGCTGAGATCAACGCTGCCCAGCAGCAGCTTGATCTGACTAGGCTAGAAATCAGGCGAACACAGGATACTATAAACCGTACCAACGAAGAGCTTGAGAACCAAAAGGAAATCCTTAAAGAAAACCTCAAGACTATCTATATGCAGGGCGATGTAACGCCGATCGAAGTGTTGGCTTCCAGCAAGAATCTGAGTGATTTTGTTTCCCAGCAACAGTATCTGGCTGCAATTAAGCGCAAGGTCGATGACAATATCACAAAGATTGAAATACTCAAAAAAGAGCTTGATGCCAAAAAAGACCAGCTCAATGCCCAATCTACCCAACAGCAAGGAGTTGTAAGTCAGATTGCCGCTAAGCGGGCTGAGCAGCAAAGCATCCTTGACCGTACCCAAGGCGAAGAGGCTAACTTCCGCAAGGTTATCCAAGAGGACAATGCCAAAATCGCCGATCTGCGTAGGCAGCAAGCTGCAATAATTAGTGCTTTCTCTACAAATGTCCAGTATGGCGGCACCGGTGGCTATCCGTGGGCTGGTGTTGATTTCCCAAATTCATACCCTGATCCCTGGGGAATGTATAAGAGGCAATGTGTCAGCTATACTGCTTGGCGAGTAGCCGCTAGCGGGCGCAATATGCCTTATTGGGGTGGCCGGGGCAATGCCTACCAGTGGCCGGCCAACGCCAGGGCCGCCGGAATCCAAGTAGATAACTCTCCGAGGGTTGGCGATGTCGCTATTTCGATGGCTGGTTACTATGGCCATGCCATGTATGTAGAGGCTATACTGGGTAATGGAAAGGTGCGTGTGAGCCAATACAATGCAAATTGGGATGGGCGCTATTCGATAAGCGATATATCGACTGCCGGAATAAACTTTATACATTTCTGATAGACCATGAGAAGTACTACAAAAAATGCAGATGCGGCTATACTGCCGACGCCACCAGCAAAAAAAACTAAGACAAAAGCAATTTTGCTTTCAATCGTGAGTTTTTTTGCCGGCGCGTTGGTATTTGCTCTACTTACTAATTTCAGCCTGCTCAAAAGCCCCGGCAAAGGTGTCAATACCGATCTACTTAACCGTGTAGAGTCAATCATCAGCCAAAAATACGATGGCGATATCGACCTGCAAAAGCAAGCTGAGGGAGCCGCTGCTGGGGCAGTTGCCGCCTTAGGTGATCCTTACACCACCTATCTTGATGAGAAAGCCAACAAAGAGCTAAGCAACGATCTTAAAGGAGAGTTGTCGGGAATCGGAATCGAAGTCGGTGAGAAAAACGGCAAACTAACCATAATCGCCCCGATTGATGGTACCCCAGCCGACAAGGCCGGTTTACGCGCCGGGGATTACATTGCCGCGATTGATGGGGTAGACAGTTCTAGTCTGACTATCGATGAGGCTGTCAACAAAATACGAGGCGAAAAGGGTACGGATGTAAAGCTCTTAATTGTACGAGGTGGCGAACAGCCAAAAGAAGTGGTAATCAAACGCGATATTATCAATGTGCCAAGTGTTACTTACGAAATGAAAGACGGCAACATTGGTTTTATCAGGATACGACGCTTCGGTGAAGATACCGCACAGCTGGTCAAAAGTGCAGGCCAAAGCCTTAAATCTCAGGGTGCCAGGGCAATCATATTGGATCTGCGCGACAACCCTGGTGGTTATCTGGACTCGGCTGTTGATATAGCCTCAGAGTTTATGAGCAAGGGCCTGGTGGTTGAGGAGCGCTCCAGAAAATCAAAGACCAAGGAGCACAATGCCTTGCCAGGGGGTACAATGACCGATTTGCCAGTAATTGTTTTGATCAATGGAGGTAGCGCATCAGCCTCAGAAATTTTGGCTGGGGCCCTAAGCGACAACGGCCGGGCTGTTCTGGTCGGTGAAAAGTCCTATGGCAAGGGGAGCGTCCAAGAAATCGTTTGCCTCAACGGTACCAGCTTATTTTCGAGTAGCTGCAGCGGCCCTACGCTGAAAGTCACGGTGGCCCACTGGTACACGCCAAATGGCGTCAACATCTCAAAGGAAGGCATCAAGCCACAATTTGAGCTCAAACTCACCAACGACGATTACAATAGTGGCAGCGACCCACAGCTGCAAAAAGCTCTCGAACTTGCCAAAGACAAAATAAAATAGCCAAGCTACCTTGACCACGGGGCAGCATAAACGGTATTATTATTTTAATACTAACGGGGGAGTGATGTGGCTAAAACAAAACCAGCAACCAAGTATATTTTTGTAACCGGAGGCGTTGTTTCCGGGATAGGTAAGGGTATAACTGCAGCTTCATTGGGAAAAATCCTCTCGGCGCGCGGTTTGAGTGTAACCATGCAAAAATGCGACCCATATCTCAACATGGATGCCGGCACACTGAACCCGGCTGAGCATGGCGAAGTGTTTGTGACCAAAGACGGCGGCGAAACCGATCTTGATCTGGGGCATTATGAACGCTTTACAGGGCGTGAACTTACCAAGAAATCCTCAACCATGAGTGGCAAGATTTTCTCCAAAGTCCTGTCTGATGAGCGTAAGGGATTGTTTTTAGGAAAGACGGTGCAGATCATCCCCCACATTACCAATGAGATCATGCATCAGATCATTTCATCGGCTGAGGGTAGTGATGTGCATATCGCAGAAGTCGGAGGCACTGTCGGTGATTATGAGGCTATGGCTTGGATAGAGGCTATCAGGCAAATGAAACGCAAGGTCGGCGAGGCTAATGTCATCTACGCCCATGTGGTGTATGTGCCATACCTTTCGGTGAGTAAGGAATTTAAAACCAAACCGGCGCAGAACAGTGTGCGCGACTTGAGGGAGGCTGGCATCCAGCCCGATGTGCTCTGCGTTCGCTCCGATGAGCCGATCAACGCCGAATCATTTGAGAAAATGAGCTTGTACTGCGATGTTGCAAAAGAAGCGATAGTGGCGCTACCCAACGCCCAGACTGTCTATGAAGTGCCCCTGCGGATGGAGGAAAGTGGTATCGGCGAATACATCTGTAATCGCTTGGCGCTCAATTGTAAAAAGCCACAGCTGCGTGATTGGGAGAGCCTGGTGGTGCGCATCAAAAAGCATAAACCAAGTATCAAAGTCGGTGTGATTGCCAAATACATGACCAATGAAGATACCTATCTGAGTGTTTTTGAGGCCTTGCGGGCAGCCGGCTGGCACCACAGCCTGGATATCGATATCAACTGGATTGATGCCGAAAAGGTGACCGAGCAGCTGCTTGAGGATATGGATTTATCCGGTATTTTGGTGCCTGGCGGATTCGGTGAGCGCGGCTTGGAAGGCAAGATATTAGCCGCAAAATTTGCCCGCCAAAACAAAATTCCATACTTGGGGCTGTGCCTTGGTATGCAAGTAGCCGTAATCGAATTTGCCCGCGAGGTTTTGAAAGATCCTAAGGCAAATAGTTCGGAGATGGATCCGAGCGCGAAAAACCAAGTGGTGCACATTATGCCCGATCAAATAGGAGTTGATCTAGGGGGCAGTATGCGCCTTGGTGACTACCCAGCAAAGATCAATAAGAAATCCCGGTCATACCTGGCATATGGCGCAGATAAGGTGATTGAACGCCACCGGCACCGTTATGAATTCAATAATGATTACCGCTCCCGCTTGGAGCAAGCGGGACTGCTGATAGCTGCGACATCACCAGACAATAAGTTGGTGGAAATCATTGAGCACCACAATCATCCATTTTTCGTGGCCTGTCAGTTTCATCCGGAATATAAATCCAGACCCAATAGCCCCCACCCGCTGTTCAAAGATTTTATCGCTGCTTCAAAGTCACAGCTTAGATCTAACCGAAAGGCGCAGATAAGCAACAATGCCTAATACAGTTGCTATTATTGATGACAATACCGAGCTAGCGCGGGCCTATCAGAAACGGCTCAAGTTGGATGGACTGGATGTATTGGTTTTTAGCCATGCCACTAGCGCCATTGATTATATGAGAACCTTGCCTGTAGATATGGTGGTAACTGAATACCAACTGCCGGATATTGCAGCGGCTGAATTGATAGATATTATTCAAACCGACCTAGGACTAGCTCAACTACCGGTTGTGGTTTTTACGAATCAGGACAGTTACGCAACCAAGCAGGCAATAAACGGCTTTTCCAATTGCGAACTAGTTATCAAAAAAGCCATCTCAGCGACGGCTTTTTCAAAAAAGATTCAGGATTTGATAGCTAAATAGCTAGTCGGATTTAACAACGCTAACTAAAGATTTCCTTTGTTTGATACCTGTAAATGAAGGTTTTTGGATTGTCTTGAAGACGACCTGGCCGGATTGTAGGGCAAACAAAGTGTGGTCCTTGCCGATACCGACATGGGAGCCTGCTACGAATTTGGTGCCTCTTTGGCGAATTATAATATCACCGGCTTGAACAGCCTGGCCACCACTGCGCTTGACGCCGAGGCGTTTTGATTGGGAATCTCTGCCGTTTTTTGATGAGCCACCGGCTTTAGTCTTTGACATGCGTTTCTCCTAAGGTTTAATTTAATACTAATATCTGTCGGCCAGTAAATTGGCCCTCACGGTAGTAGAGCAACTCGCGGCTTTTGACAGATTGGAATTCGTGAATATTATAGCCCATTTTACTTATCTCGTCAATTATATTGAGGAAGAATTTGCGTCCTTCAATATTCCAAAACGGTATCGATAGTACAATGCTGCCAGGGCGCTTCGGCTGTTTTGTAAGATGCGAGAGGAATTCTAAATATAGCGTTTGGAGCTGTGGGATTTGCTCCTTGATTCGGCCCACCGACGGCCTTGAGATGAAATTTTCGCCCAAATAACCTTCCGATACTATGTTGTATTTGGAAAAGTCATAATCTCGAGTCGTGGCGTCGGCTGTCGCGTCGATAACGGGAACATGTTTGAGTTTATAATTGTGCTTCAACCAATCGATATTTTTTTCTGAGCACTTCGTCATCTCATCGGACAAATCACTGCCCTCGCTTTTGAGGCCAAACAACGCAGCCTCAAACATGATTCCTCCGGAACCACAAAACGGATCTACGATAGTGGTATCTGCACTAGGCCCAGAGAGATTGATCATGATTTGGGACAGCTTGGGTGGGAGCATACCGACCTTTTTGTTCCGGCACGGCTTGTCGTAATCACGTTTGGAATAGCTATCGATATCTTGCACACCGGTTGTCTGGGCCAACACTACCTTTCCATCCTCGCCTTGCACCACAAGTATTTCATAGCCCTTGGTTAGAAGCTTATTATGGATGACCGTAGCTGCATTGAGGGCACTTTCCTTGTCGTTGCGGACATGCCTGACACTCAGGCCCTGTTGCTTGAGTTTATTCTTGATAGTTATTCCTATAGCTTTATTACCCCGAACTTTTCCGTAGAAGCTGAGGCCAAAATTTATTTTGCCCTGCTTGTGCAGATCTAGGATATGCTTGGTGATATCACTTTGGATACTTTTGGAATTATTTTGGAATATGCGGGCAACCTTAACCGAACCGCCGAGCGAATCGATATCGATCGGCTGCTCGGCCTCGACCGCAATGGCATCTTCGCAAATTAGCCTTTGTTGTTTGAACAGGGATTCCGCTTCTGCTAGGCAGAGGTTTTTTTCGCGCCCTAAAATTAGTAGTTGCATAATATAATTATAAACCGCCAGCGTTATTGATGTACAATTAAATCATGCGTATCAAACAGATACTGTTTTTTGTAGCCTTCGTAGTAATCGCTATACTGCTGATTATTCAGTTCGGCCAGTTCCAAGAATTTTTGGCGATCGTAAAGCAAGTCAACTTATTGATACTGCTGGGAGTTCTTGTCCTGAGGGCATTGTACTATCTGGCCAACACAAAGTATCTGCAGACCTACCTGAGGATATTCCATCACCGGCCAGCCTTCGGAGAGCTTTTCAAGAGTATCCTGGTTGTGAATTTCGCTGATTCGGTGTTCCCATCTGGCGGAGTGAGCGGTATTGCGGTTTTGCGGGGCAGCTTAAGGAAATATGGTATATCACCCCATACCAGTACAGTCGCCCAAGTCTTTTATAGGGCTTTTACCGGCTTATCTTATATCGTGCTTTTGGTCGGCAGCTTGGTCTTTCTGTTCTTTTCCCAGAATATCGAAATGGTCAGCTTCAGGCTGATACTAGTAGCGCTTCTGGTCATGCTCGTGGTGTCTTTTCTGATCCTAGGGCTACTGATCAACAAAAAAATCAGCTATCGCTTTGCATTCTGGTTGACGAGGCCACTCAATTGGGGCCTCAAGAGGATCAAGAAGAACAGCCTTAGCCAGCAGCAATTAAACCAATTACTCGATAGGCTCTATTCCTCCATAGCCGAATTTAAAAATGATTGGAAAAAACTACTCAAGCCTTTCAGCTGGACATTTATAAGTTTAGTGATCGATGTCGGCTCACTTTATATGGTTTTTGTAGCCCTTGGCGAGTTTCCTAACCCAGGGGTTGTTTCGGCAGCTTTCATAATTGCCATGAGTATTTCGATTTTTTCAGTATTTACATCAGGGGTCGGGGTGTTTGAGTTAGGACTGGTGAGTGTTTTGGTTGCGCTCGGCCTGAGTTTTGATGTTAGCTTCCCAGCCTCGATTATTTATCGCATCATTGCTTTTTGGCTATTCATACCGATAGGCTTGTTCTTTTATAAGAGGACCTTGGTTGATGAAGACTGAAGCCATCAGTGTTAGCGAGTTTGCTGCCCTGCTCAACCAAACCCTAGCATTTGCCTATCCTGAAGTAGTAGTGGAGGGAGAAGTGGCCAGCTTCAAACTCAACCAAAACAAGTATGTTTTTTTTGATCTCAAGGATGAATTCAATTTGGTCGGTTGCTTTATGATGATTTATCAACTCAAAGTACCTCTGGAAGATGGTATGCTAGTGCGGGTAAAGGCTAGCCCCCAGCTGACAAAATGGGGTAAGTTTAGTCTTACTGTCAAAGAGGTTGAGTTAGCCGGTGAAGGCTCCGCTAAAAAAGCCTTCGATCTACTCAAGGCCAAATTTGAAAAAGAGGGGTTGTTTGCCCAGGAGCGTAAGCGCGCACTGCCGCAGTTTCCATCAAATGTTTTACTAATCACTTCCAAGCAGGCCGCAGCCTACAATGATTTTATTACTATCCTCAATGATCGCTTTAGAGGAATCGATATCGACCATATCCAAGTTCAGGTGCAAGGCGAGGCGGCGGTGGGGCAGATTTGTGAGGCCTTTGATTATGCAAACCAGCACCATACAAGTTATCAAGTAGTTGTGCTAATCAGAGGCGGTGGTAGTGCCGAAGACTTACAGGCCTTCAGTAGCGAGGACGTAGTCAGGGCGGTGTATGCCAGCAAGGTCCCGACTATTGTCGGTATCGGGCATGAAGACGACGTAAGCCTGGCTGAGCTTGCCGCCGACCAACGCGCCGCCACACCTTCCGATGCGGCCCGACGCCTGGTACCGGACTCCAAAGAAACAATTGCCGCCATAGATGCAACGCTAAAGCACATCCGGGCATTGGCCGCGACAATTATTGAGCAGGACAAAACTATACTGCAGAGGTTTTATCATGCCATAGAGCTTCGCAGCTCAGCGATGAAGCATGATCTTGCTGTTATTAACGAACGGATCTATACCCAGATCACTAGCCTCATCAGCACCAACCAAGACAGGCTTCTGAATTTGCGGCGATTATTGATGGGGCTTGATCCTGAAGCTATCTTGTCGCGCGGTTATAGCATAGCTAGGGTAGAGGGCCGCGTCATCAAACAGTCGTCAGACTATCACGCCGGACAAGAAGTTGTGCTACAATTGCACCAAGGTCAGTTAAAACTAGTAGGTAAGGATGACGAAAAAAGCCAGCAGCAAACATCAATCGGATTTTAATTATGCTTCAGCTCTCAAGGAGCTAGAGGAAATAACAGCTTATCTTGAAAGCAGCTCGGTTGATTTGGATGAGGCGATTAAGAAATTTGAGAGAGGCAACTTGCTCGCTGGTGAAATTCAAAAACACCTTGAGCAAGCCGAGAATAAGATCAAGACTATCAAAGACAACACCTCGACATAGTTGGCAAAATATACTATAATATGCAAATTATTAGTTATGATGCCAGATTATTTTATTTCATTAATTATGCAGTACGCCGGGGCCCTGAATCCGGAACAAGCCACACGCTATGCCAGCTCCGTTATCAATGCCTGGTATTTTAGCATAGATCAGAAATCACAGCGGCAGCTTGCAGAGTTGCTACCGCAGTATTTAAGGCCTACAAGACGAGTTTTTTTTAATTTCACCAAACCTCGCGTGGCAGAAAATCAGGATCAGATATTTGTAAGCCGCGTCCAGCTAGATTTGTCCAAGACCAGCTCGGAAGAGTCAGAGCAGATTATCAGTGGGGTTATGAAATCTATTAAGGTCATCTCGTCTCAGCAGCAGAAGTTTGCCTATTCAAGGCTGATTACAGGTCAGAAAATCCAAAAGATTTTTATTGAGTCGTAGGTATGGATTTTAAGACCTCGAATTTCAGCGAAAACTCCCAAGAGCTGAAGGATATTTTCTTTAATCGTCCGGTGAGTTCGCTGGGAAGACCGAAAGTGGTCTTGTTGGCAGCTAGAAATACCACCCTGAGCGATATCAGTAAGGTGTATGAAATTATTGCAAGTTTTGGGCATAACTGCATCTTGATTGTCGATGAGAAACTCAAGCTAGCTGAGCTACCAGCAGATGTTGTACTACAAAGTGGTAAACAAGCCAGCTACAGCAATAGCAATGAGGCGGTTGAGCAAATTGAGAATGCTTCTGCACTATTCGTCATGTCTGGCGGAGAGGTTAATGCCTCGATGGAAGTGCTGGTTTCGAAACTGGAGCTTCAGCATATCGGCTTTGTGCAGACCGATACCGAATCCCTGATAAATTACAGTTGGGATACAAATAACAAATTGTGTCTGAGCTCCACCAGGCAACTCTTGTCTGGTTCCCGGCAAAGCGATTCTGGCACTACCGGACTCAAGCTCAAGGCTGATAATTTATTTGGATTGTCAGAAAAGCTAAACTCAGCTATAGCAGCAGTAGATCCAAACCAAGCGCTGGCACTTGATAGTCGGGACAAGCAAAATGTAGCAGTGATCAATTCTGATCGGACGATTGATAAGGTTGCCCTTTCGGCTATAATCTTTGCCTTGCTAGCGGAGCGGTCTCGGCCTTTGTCGTCTGGCTGGCTAAATTATGTCTTGGCCGCCGGATACTTGTACCGCAAACACTATTTCCAAAGTGGGCCACAAGGATTAAGACGATTCTTAAACAGTCAATTTTAGCTATTCTGGTGCCAAAGGTGGGAGTCGAACCCACACGCCCTTGCGAGCACACGATTTTGAGTCGTGCGTGTCTGCCAATTCCACCACTCTGGCAAAATTAGCTAAAGCTAACTGCTTAATATGCATGTATTATATATAATAGTTATCAGTCAAGCAAAAGAATTATATGAATAGAGAACACGACAAGGATCAAGAATCAATACTTCAAGAAGGGCAAGAGGTCAGGCTAGGCATCAGGCCACAGCATTTTGCGTCCTCTAATAACCACCAACACCACCAGGGCTTACATGAAAAACCTGCAAGTTCTGAATTAGAGCATTACACGCATCATCATACGAATTCACATACTAGCACTACTCATAACGCTCCTAAAATCGATTTGCACCCCAGACCAGGAGCCCGGGTAAGTCCACAGAAGCCACTTAAGAAACGCCGAAGGTTCAAAGAATCAGTCACTGCTCTACGCTCACACCGTCACTGGCACAATGCCAAGCTAGTTGTCGGTACCGTTTTAGTATTCCTGCTAATTTTCAATTCCCAGTGGTTTATCTCTCAGTTGATGTATTTGTTTCCGAGTCGAAGTGAGAATAAGCCTAATCAGGAACAAACCAGCCAGCAACAACCGGCCACCCAGCAGCCTCAAACACAGCAAAACCAGCCAGAGGTCGTAGGCCCTGAAAACGAAATTATTATTCCCAAGATAGGCGTGAAGGCTCCGCTGGTGTTTATCAATACCAACAGTGAAAAAGATGTACTGGCCGCCCTTCGCAATGGCGTAGTGCATTACTATGGCACCGCGCTTCCAGGTGAGGTAGGCAATACAGCCTTTTTCGGCCACTCCAGCAATGATTGGTGGGAATCTGGCAATTACAAATTTGTCTTCATACTTTTGGAGAAGCTTACAGCCGGGGATATTTATGAGATTCATTACAACTCCAAAAAGTATGTTTATAAGGTAAGCTCCACCAAGGTAGTTGAGCCCAACGATTTGTCAGTACTTAATCAGACTGCCACACCGACATCTACATTGATCACCTGTACTCCGCCCGGGACAAGTTGGAGGCGGTTTGTCGTGTTCGCCGACCAGGTAGCTCCAGTGCCAACTCAGCAGGTCAGTACAGCTCCGGCTGCCCAGAAAGTAGTATCAGCCGATATTAAACTACCTGGCGCGCCTAAGAATCTGCTAAGTCAAATTACGGATTGGTTCAAAGGGCTTTTTGGTGGCAATCAAGAGAAACCAGCTTCAGAGCCAGTTGTCCAGCAAGCCCCGCAACATTTACCGGAAGTTAATTAGGCCGACATTTGGCTGTAGACTATAGTGCAAGATCTTGCCTGCTGATATGTAGTATATTGACTTAGTGTCCCTTACCAGGCTTGTCGATACTGGGTCAGTTTTGGGGTCGATATTCTGAGGCAGCTTAACTATGTTGTAGCCATTGTAATCAACTATATAAGTCCCATCGGTTCTATTTAAGATAATTTGGAAATCCGTTAGCCAATTTATCGCAGCTATACCGTCAATGCTGCGTGCGAAGCGGTCAAGATATTCGATATCGACTGTGCGCAAGTTGCCAGCCTGAATGTAAGATAGGAAGCGACCTGAGTAGTTGAACCTGGGAAGGCTTACCCCGCTACCTAGCTTCGATGTCTCAACCTTATTGTCTTTTTCTAGTAAAACATAAAGGCTGCCTGCGTCGGTATCCAGTAGCGCTATATATTTTTGGATATCTAAATTTGATAGTACAATCTGCCAGGGCTTTGTAGCGGGGCCGTATTGGGCCAGCACATACCGATCATTACCGGCAAGCGAGTAGCGGACCAAAAACTGCCCGCTAGTAGCTGGGTTGAGGTTTTCTAAGCAGTAGATATTGTCCTTATCAAGGTTATAGGCTGTGATATATTGAATTGAAAACTTCGTGGCTGTCTTGTTGTCAATATTCAGCCTTGAGAGCTGACCCTTTTGAATGAAAAATACCTCCTTGTTGTTGCGCGGATTAACAATCAAATTTGAGGAATCGTTACCGATGATTGCGTCGATGTTAGTCACTGAGCCATTGCTAGAATCCACAAAGAACCGGACTGGTGGGCTGTCAGGATAGGCAGCTGTAAGTATTACTGAGCTTCCATCCGTGTTGGTTATGAAATTGCTGAGTTTATTTGGTTTTTTGAGCGATTCATTGAGGGGAAGCTCAGCGAGTTTTTTTAAGGTAGAGTTCCTTTGCACTTCATAGATGGTGCCTTCTGAGTTGGAGGAGGCAAACAGCCGGTTGTTGTTGAGGCTGGAAAATAGATTGCTAAATTGCAGCTGTGATTCAATAGTTTGCTGGCTGATCTCTTTTTGGATTAATAAGGCGTAATCAGCGAAGGTTACTTCTCCGCCGACGACAGAATAGCTCGATTTCCAATCGTAATAACCTTGTTTTGTGTACTCGACATCGATTGGTCCGATTTTGACATTTTCAAGCTGGTAAGGGGTTTTTTGGCGCAGGGTTTTGGAATTAATCTTGATTGTTGCACCAGATGGGTTGCTGCCAAGCTTCACCAGCCCGGTACTGGTAAGCTCACCACTAAACAGGTTGAAGCTATAGCCTGATGATAGGGCTACAATGATGACAGTGCCAAAAAGGACCAGTATCGTACCGACCACAAGGGTGAGAGTTGAGCGTGTTTTTTGTGATATCATAATAAATATTGCTAGAGTAAATTATAGAACAGTTTTACATCCAGCAAAATAGTCTAAACAAAGGAACGATATTGTCAAAATTAATTATTGAGGGGCCGACTAAGCTAAACGGCTCCGTAAAAGTCGCCGGCAGCAAAAACCACGCGTTGCCCATGCTGGCCTCAATGCTGCTAACCACGGAAGATGTGATGCTGCATAACCTTCCGGATATCTCCGATGTGGAGGTGATGATAGAAATCCTGGAGAACTTTGGTGTCAGGGTAGAGCGTACGCGCAATGGCTTGATCTGTAATGCCGAGAATGCCAAACCAAAGCAAATACCCCAAGAACTTACCCGTAAGCTCCGCGCCTCGATCCTAATACTGGGCCCGGCGATCGCCCGCTTTGGCGAAGCCAAAATCGGCTACCCCGGCGGAGACCTAATCGGAGCGCGCCCAATCGACACCCATCTCAATGCCTTTCGCTCGCTTTCGGTTGCAGTAGAGGAGGGCGAGGAAGCGATCACCCTACGAGGCATGCCTAAGGCCGGCAAGGTGATACTTGATGAAATCAGCGTGACAGGTACAGAAAATATCATTATGGCATCTGTGCTCACCCCAGGCACCACCCAGATTAGGATGGCTGCTACTGAGCCACACATCGTCGCACTTTGTGAGTTTCTCAACACTCTTGGTGCCAAAATAGAGGGTATAGGTAGCCATGTATTGGAAATCGAAGGGGTCGAGAAGCTTCGTGGCGGGGATGGTGATATTATTCCGGACTACTTAGAGTCAGGTACCTTTGCGATTGCAGCAGCAGCCTCAGGTGGACATATGGAAATCGACGGCTTCATCGCAGATGATAATGACGCATTGCTGAATGTATTCTCACGGATGGGCGTAAATTATAAGGTTTTAAGTGACAGCAAGCTTGAAATCAAGCCCTCCAAAACTATCCGACCAGTCAAGATTCGCACCGATATTTACCCAGGATTCCCAAGTGATTTGCAGGCTCCGATGGCTGTATTGTGCACCCAGGCAAAAGGTGTATCGGAGATTTTTGAAACGCTCTATGAGGGTCGTCTGCAGTATCTGTTCGAACTACAGCGCATGGGGGCGCGTATCAATGTCCGCGACTCGCATGTCGGCCTGATCGAAGGTCCTACAAGCCTACATGGTACCGATCTAATCTCGTTTGATGTGCGCGCCGGTGCGACTATCTTGGTCGCCGCAATCATTGCCCACGGCAAGACGACCATCGATAGGATTGAGCACATCGATCGTGGCTATGAGCACTTCGACGGCCGATTGCGGGCACTCGGGGCAAAAATATCCCGTTCATCGGCTTAAACTGCTAAAATATAAGTATGTTTAGAAAAAGGATAGCTATTGATCTTGGTACCGCCAATACCCGGGTATACCTACCCAAAAAAGGTATGGTGGCCAACGAGCCATCGGTGGTGGCAATCAGCTCTGATGACAATCGCATCGTAGCGATCGGCTCGGAAGCCAAGGAAATGCTTGGCCGTACGCCGGATATCATTACGGCATCCAAGCCTCTCAAGAACGGCGTGATTGCCAATTACCGTATCACAGAAGCATTGCTGAAATATTTTATCAATAAAGTGGCCGGCCATGTTCGGATCATGCGCCCGGAGCTAATGATTAGCGTCCCGACCGGCATAACATCCACCGAACGCCGGGCGGTGACCGATGCCTCAACAGCGGCCGGAGCAAGAAAAGTTTATATCATCAGGGCGCCGGTTGCTGCGGCGATTGGCGCCAATGTGCCGATAGCCGCCCCGGCTGGAAATCTGATTGTTGATATCGGCGAAGGTACCACTGAGGTAGCGATTATCTCACTTGGCGGTATCGTGGCACAAAATTCTATCCGCATCGGCGGCTCACGAATTAGCTCAGCGATTGCTGAGCATGTCCGCAAGAAGCATGGCTTGGTGATCGGGGTCCAGACATCCGAAGAAATTAAGCAGAATATCGGTTCGGCCACAGCGCTTGATCGGCCCAAGAAAATGACCGTGCGCGGTCGCGATGTGGTAGGGGGCCTTCCCAAGACGATCGAGATCACTAGCACAGAGGTGACTGCAGCAATCAAAGATCGGCTGGAAGAAATAATCCTAGTAGTGAAGTCGGTATTAGAACAAACACCACCGGAACTCTCCAGTGATATTATCGACCGGGGTATGATTATCACAGGTGGCGGCGCAATGCTTCGTAACATCGATAAATTGATGACCAAAGTAACTGGAGTGCCGTCTTACATCGCCGAAGACCCGATGCTCTGCACCATAAAAGGAGCTGGTACGGCGCTTGAAAACCTCGATGAGTATCTAAGGAGTGTGATAAGTAGCCGATGAGTGCGACGCAAAAACACCTATCATCCTTATCATTGAAAATAACCAGCTGGCTGATCACTGCCTTAGTACTGCTACTACCATTCCTTGCTTTTTTTAGTATTACGGTTGGATCTTATGGCTTCAGCCAGGGCTTGTTACTGTCGGCAGCTGTAATTTGGCTGATATACGCGCTAAGCTCACGGTCCATTGGCTTCCAACTTGATAGGACCAATGTGCTTTTTATTATTATTTTGCTGTTGAGTATAATGACTACGATATTCATCAGGCCGGAAAATGCAGCAGTAATTTTTGGTATAAAAAATAATATATTTCCCTTAATAATTTTCTTTGCCTGCCAGCTACCTTTTAGCAAAAATACAATATTGCGCAAGTACCTGCCGTGGCTTGTTATCATACCCGGCCTAATTGTTTCGGCAATTGCAATTTTGCAAAGTACTTTAATATCGCCGGCATTTCTGGAGTCGATTGGCTACAATAGCCGGACTATCGATCCAAGGCAGATTGTCGATGGCTCACTTGGTATATACCGGGCATTTTCAACCTTGGGCGGGCCCAACCAACTTGGCGCCTACCTCCTGTTACCCCTGGCTTTCAGTATTATTTTCGGTATCAAGCAGAAGAATTGGTGGTTTATGGCTAGCATACCTTTCATCATCAGCGGGATAATATTGAGTTTCTCGCGTAGCGCATGGTTGGCGGCTATCGCTGTTATAGTCCTTTCTATTTACTGGGTATTGGCAAGAAGACAACGCATCATGTTTTTGTTAGCCGCTGCAGCGAGCCTTGTCATAGTAGCCACAGGCGTATTTTTCTTAGCAAGTTCAAACAAGCGAATCCAAAATGTCGTATTGCATGGCAGTATCATCGAGAATCAGATCATGGGTTCTGATCAGCAGCGTATTTTAGCTTTATCTAAGGCCGTTAAGCTAGTTACGCAGGAACCATTCGGACATGGACTAGGATCGGCCGGACCAGCAAGTTTTCAGAGCTCTAAGCCGATTATTACCGAGAATTGGTACTTGCAGATAGCTTATGAAATCGGCCTGTTTGGCATGGTCCTCTATATCATTGCATTTGCGAGCCTTATGTATGATTTCTTTCAGGCCAGGCCCAATCTGCTGGCAGGCGCACTTTTGGCCGCTACTATCGGCATCTTGATCGCCAATGCCTTTTTACACACCTGGGCCGACGGTACTATCTCGATACTAGGGTTTGCATTGTACGGGCTATACAAAGGCAGGTCGGCATGAGAGTGGCGATCGTGCATGATTGGCTCAATCAAAAAGTCGGTGGTGCCGAGAATGTGCTGTTTGAGCTTGCCAAGATGTATCCTGATGCCGATATCTATACACTGGTTTACAACAAGAAAAAATTCCAGCCTTATCTTAAAAACCGCAAAATACGCACATCCTCGCTGCAGCACTACCCATCATTTATGAAAAATAACCCCAAGTTGTTGCTACCTTTTATCAAAAGGGCCGTCGAAAAAATTGACCTGTCAGCTTATGAGCTGGTAATAACCAGCTCCTCGGCCTGGGTTAAAAATGTTAATGTTCCAAAAGGGGCCAAGCACTATTGCTATTGCTACAGTCCAGCACGGATGTTGTGGGATAGCTGGCCTGCTTATATTGATCGTATGCAGCTTAATTCCTTTACTCGATTTTACTTACTGCGGTTGGCATCTAAGCTGCGTCTTTGGGATTACTACCGGAGTCAAACTGGGATTGAGTTTATTGCGATTAGTAAGTATGTGGCCGAACGCATCCGAAAGTACTATGGCCAGCCTAGTAAGCTGGCATATCCGCCAGTTGGCCTACGCAAAATTGCTACCCATGAGTTAAAAAAGCAGGATTATTACCTAGTGCTATCTGTCTTGTCTGAATACAAAAATATCGATCTTGCACTGAAAGCTTTCAAAAAAAGTGGCAGGAAGCTCATAATTGCCGGCGATGGCCCGCAGCTTGATAAGCTCAAAAAATTAGCTGGCAGCAGTAATAATATTGAGTTTCGAGGTAGGGTTGATGAGCAAACTAAGCAGCAGCTGCTACAAAATGCCCGCGGCTTTGTATTCCCAAGTATCGAGGATTTTGGCATTACGATGGTCGAATCGATTGCAGCAGGAACGGCAGTTATCGCCCTAAAAGGTGGTGGGGCAGAGGAAATCATACAGCCAAATCAAACCGGCATTTTCTTTGATAGCCCGGATGTAGCATCGCTCAATGCCGCAATCGACCTCTTCGAGAAGAGGTATAAAGGCAACTACAGCCTAAAAAATGAGTATGTTTATAAGAAATTCAGTCAGCAGGCGTTTAGCAAGAAGTTTGGAGCCATAGTCGATGCTAAATAGAACTACGGTCAATATCTTAGGTGTCAGGATCGATGTCGTGACTATCAAAGGTCTCAACCGCGTAATCTTAAACCGCATCAAACAAAAATCCGGAAGGCCGTTGGTTATCTTTAAGCCCTATGTGGAGTTTCTTTCGCTTGCGAGTAGAAATGATGGTATCCGCAAGTTACTCAACAAATCTGATATCAATGCACCGGATTCGGTAGCCTTGCAATGGGCCGCGAGCTACCTTTATGGTGAACCCAAAATTCGAGCTGGTCGTTTCCACTTGCTATATAGCTTGATTTTTAGGATGCAAAATAAGCCCTGGCTGCGACAGATACTACCAGAGCGGATGGCCGGGGTTGATCAGACGCTGCCATTATTGAAGGCTGCCGGTCGGCTCCATCTCAAAATAGGCATCATCGGCGGTCCTCGGGATACCGAAGAGACTAGAAAACAAGTCGGGAAGCGCTTTGCCGGAGCTGATGTGCATGTCTGGTCGGGTTACTTTCATCCAAGTGAGGAAAGAAACATCGTCAAAGAAGTTGCCGTGCAGGATTTTGATATTTTATTTTGTGCCATGGGCTTTCCCAAGCAGGAAAAATTTATAATCGAGCACAAGAACCAGCTTAATTGCAAAGTAATTATTGGGGAAGGAGGCAGTTTTGATTATGACCAGCTCGGTGGCAGTATCAAAAGAGCTCCAGGGTTTATCCGAAAGATTGGTTTCGAATGGTTTTGGCGCTTGTTGTTGCAGCCGAAAAGAGTTAGGCGGCAGCTTGCCATACCGCAGTTTATATCGAATGTCGCAAAACAAAAGAAAAGTAAAAATTAGCTTTACGCTTATGGTCTAATAATTTATAATAGTTCATATCTATGAGGGTAAAATGATAGAGCTAAGCAAATGTCCGACATGTGCCGCTGAAGACCGCGTAACCATCGCCGGTAAGGAGTTTTGTATGCGCTGTGGTACCCCAGCTGAGGATAATGCAATGATACAAGCAGGCGGTGCCATGCAACAGCAGCCTGGCGCAGTCAGTAAGTTTGCGCAGAATCCGCCTCCCCCTGACGAAAATACTCCACCCGCGCCAACTGAAACCCAGACTCCAGCAGCCAACCCAGCTGGCAGTGAACAGCCGCTCACCCAAACAGTAGATACCCCAAATGTAGCAAACCAAGCTACCCAGCAGCCAAGCCCTGCTGTTATGCAGCAGCCCCAAAGTTCACCCGCCGAGCTTGATCAGAGGATCCAAGATTTGAGTGCGCAGCCTAATGCAATAGCTACACAGCCGCCTGCGCAGCAGCCTGCAATTGAAGCTGCGCCGCCAAGCCCGCCAACTATCCCACCTACTAGCCTGCCTACTGCAGCGAGCACCCCTCAGCCGGTTGCGGTCGCTACTGCTATGTCGTCGGCCGAAGCCCAGCCAGTATTGAGCCCAGATCCGAAACCCCAGTCAATTCCCCCAGCAACCAATCCTGCCATTGACGCTATTTCGGCTCCAAATACAAAGATGAGCAATACAATGCCAGGCGCAGATGCTGTTATGAGTCTCGACAAGCATGAGCCAGGCGTGTTTAGTGATGAGGAGTTGCATGAGCTCAATAACACAACTATCGAACCCCTCCAAGCTACTGATAGCCCAAAGCTGCAGCCAGCCATCGATCAGGCAGCAGTTAGTGCACCACAGCCAAACCCAATCGCTTCCAATGACCCTTATGCTATCCAGGCCCCGCAGGCCTCCCCGGCGTTTAGCGCTGCGCCTTTTGCTGCTACATCAAATAGTATGCCACCTATTACAGCTACAAGCAGCTCCCAGCCTTCAAAATCAACCGCCAAGAAGATCCTTAAGCCAGCAGGGGTAGTTGTAAGTATCGCAATTATCTTTGCGACCGGCGCTTACCTCTGGAAGCTTAATTTTCCCAACCTAGCCTTTAAGATTGCGAGTTCTAAAGCCGGCATCAACGCCACGATGCCCGGGTATGTTCCTGATGGCTACACACTCAAAGGCAGTATCCAGACAACCCCCGGATCGGTAAGCTATAGCTTAGTCAACGCCGACAATAAGATTGCCGTCTCGCAGTCTAAGACTGATTGGGATAGCCAAGCCCTAGCAGAAAATTATGTCTCTCCCAAGGCAGAGAACTACCTGGCTATCCAGGCCCAAGGACTAACGATATATATGATGGGCAACAACCAAGCTAGCTGGATCAACAAGGGTACCTGGTACCGTATCGAGAGTCCCAGCCAGCCGCTGACCCAAGAGCAAGTTATCAAAATGGCAACAAGCCTATGAGCGACAAAGCCTGGGAAGACCTAACTGATCTGATTGATCAGAAATTTACAATTGATAAGACCGAGAGCGGAGAGTTCCCGCTCGATGACGAACCGAAGCTCAAAAAGTCTGTCCAGACTATATATTTTGAAAAGAACAATATCAAATTCAAAATCACACGAGAGGTATCGCCAAGGGTCGTTGACAAGAAGACCTTCTATTCTGGGCAAGGCGTAGCAAACCATGCCAAATATGTTTACGATCCAAGCGAGACTTCGAGCAAGGTGTATTTCTTCAAGCAGTTGCCTGACGGCAATTTCAATGAGATTTCCCCTGAAGAGCTGATGTCCGATAGCTAATTTTGCTATAATTAGAGCATGTCAAAAGCAGTCAGAGTTAGATTTGCCCCCAGCCCCACGGGGTTTTTGCATATCGGTGGTGTTCGCACCGCGCTTTTTAATTACTTATTTGCCAAAGCCAACAATGGCGACTTTGTGCTCAGGCTAGAAGACACCGATAGGGAAAGGTTTGTGGAGGAAGGTGTAGAGCAGATTATCCAATCGCTCGACTGGCTCGGCCTGCATCCTGATGAAGGGGTGTGGTATGAAGACAAGCCTGGCGCACATGGTCCCTACATACAGTCTGAAAGGCTGCACCATTATGCGGACTATGCCAACAAGCTTGTTGAGCAGGGCCTGGCTTATAAGTCTTATGCATCGGCAGAGCAGCTTGAATCACTACGGGAAGAAGCTAGGCAAAACAAGCAGCCGTTCGTGTACCGAAATAGTATGGAGCCTGCTTCCGGATCCGGCGACGCCCCAATCAGACTCAAAATACCCTCAGGCAAAACACTCTGGAAGGATGAGGTAAGGGGCGAGTTCGCAACCCCCAATGAACTGATCGATGATTATATTATTATTAAGGCCGACGGTTTTCCAACATACAATTTTGCCAATGTGATCGATGATCATATGATGCAAATCTCACATGTTATCCGTGGCGATGAGTTTATCAGCAGCACCGCTAAGCATGCACTGCTATATGACATGCTGGGATTTGATCGGCCCGCTTGGGTGCATTTGCCTCCTATACTTGGTCCTGATGGCAAAAAAAAGCTTAGCAAGCGCGATGGAGATGTCAATGTGCTTGATTATAAAGCCAAGGGCTATCTGCCTGCAGCTGTAATCAATTTTTTGGCACTACTTGGCTGGAATGATGGAAGCACCCAAGAGATCTTCTCACTCGAAGATTTACTAGGTAAGTTCGACCTGTCC
>Ga0075458_10000171_pt1 | contig 20923 bp, 37 predicted proteins | sample DEB3_08_DNA_FD_77576 | JGI IMG/M metagenome (GOLD analysis project Ga0075458, IMG submission 77576) | Aqueous microbial communities from the Delaware River and Bay under freshwater to marine salinity gradient to study organic matter... | ecosystem: Environmental > Aquatic > Marine > Coastal ... | reverse complement strand
AGGTATCCAAGTGGATACGGGGTCTTCGCCCATACGACCTCCAACCATCACTGAGCCGAAGGGTAACCCTCACGAAACAGCAGTTCGCCTGCAACCTCGGTGACTTGGTTCGTGAGTTGCTCAATCTTCCACAAATATGAAGTGTTCTTCTTCAATATCCAGTTGTGCGAATCAGTAAGCGATGCACCTGCGCCCTTGCCTGCAGTGCAGATTTCACGGTGGATGACAGTGCCACCCGAAATGCTTGTCGGGTCGGAGTAAAATAGGGTCGTTGCCGTATTCGCCCGTTGGCGGTTTGTGCAGAACGAGGTTACGGCTGTCGTACCGTTCGTCAATGTTGGCGATTCAATGGCGGTCAACCTCAGTGGTTCGGCACTAGAAGCGAGTTGGTAGTCGGAAATCCAGCAGGTCTTGGCACCAGTCTTGATTTGCAGGTACTTGGTTTCGTTGCCCTGAAAAGAAAGCGTGAATGACACGCTGTAGGAGAAGCCGTTGATTGCAAGTTCACGGTCATCAAGGCGATTGAAATAGTTAGTCATGGTCGCATCACCTTAGCAGATTGCGATTACGGGCGTTGCTTGAAAGTATAAAAATAGAGTTCTTCATCAGATTCGCTAATCCAACGGCTCCCTTGATGTTCGCATGAGAACTCTTGGCTAAAAATCTTCCAATCGGGTTTATCCAATTTTTTAGTAATCCAACTCCCGCCGTCCATCCACAAGATTCGGTTATTTGGTTGAATAAAATATTGTCCGCCTTCCCCTTGGAATACATGACCACACTTATGACCTGCGGCAAACTCTCCGTATCCGTTTGAATACTGTGGTCCTAAACACCAATCAATCGTAAAAAGATATTTGCCTTGATGTTGCGTGTGGTCTTTCAACCAAATCATCGCCGCCCGATTTTTGCAGTATTCAAGGATGGTGACGGACGCATAATAGGAAACCGAGTCCCACAGTTGCAACCAATCCAACGGGTAAGCGGTGTATTTGTCGGTTTCAAGCGACCAAAGATAATGAATTGGCACCCGAGCGTGTTGACTACCATACTCTGTCATCACACTAAACAAACCACATCTCTGAGGAATGGAAGTATATGCAAAAACTTCTACAGGAATAATTTCGTTTTTAGATGACGGGTCATCATCGTAGAGAAAACCTGAATCAAGTCCCGCAAAAAAAGTCGGGATATTGATATTTAGATAATTACTCATTTTGTTTTTTTAGATTGATTACGGTTGATTTGAACACATACACCTGCCATACACATAGCCCTTCGGGGCGATGAATCTGACATAGGTTTTGACGCCTCCATGATTGTTTGTCTCACAAGACAACGATTTCTTTGTTGGACGGTTACGGTCATCAACTCCATCAACGCTATAAACCCAAATCCATCTCATTGACCCCTTCACGACTTCACCTTGTCTTTTTGGCGTCTCGCTATTTCACGATTGATGGCGTCTATAGTTTGAATAAGAGCCTCTTCGTCGCCTCTTCCCACATAGGTTTTTTGTAGAAATTTTAAAGCGTTAAGCAGGTCTTGAATCCTCATAGGGACAAGAAACCTTAGTTCAAACGCCCTGCTTTCTTCTTGGTCGTGCGGGGTTTAGATTCAATGACTCTCACCCATTCTTGACCCCAAATGCTTGACGGGTGTAAACCCAACCTGCAAGCCAACTCATCTGCTACACCAAATCTGATTAAAACTTTATTGTTACGGTAGTTGGAAACAGTTGAAGGGGTTATCTGCAACTTTTCCGCTATTTCTGCATTGGATTCTTGCTCTCGGAACAAACGCATCAACGGGAGTGGTGAAAGATACGAAACAAATTGAGGTTGTTTAGTTGGTCGGGACATGATTTTTCTTTCCATATTCGCTAAAAGTTTTTCCTGCAAGTTTTTTATTGAAATGAGGGATGTTGTTAGCGGTGATACCTATTCGGTTTGTCGGCAACATGATTGCCAATAAATCACTAGCGTCTTGGCTTGAATAGTTTGCTTGAATCATCGCATCAAGGGTTGGAAAAACATCGGCGTGTCTATCGTCGGCAGTAATCAAATCGTCCTGTAAACCACCCGTTGAAAACAAGTAGCGAAAGTTAATCGGGAATGAATCAACAGATTTGAACATTGCAACTTCTTTTGTGTAAGCATAAAACAAAAGTGACGGATTTTCTTCCGCTAATTTCATCCATAAACGGAGATAATGTTCATCGTAAAAATCGCCTGCATCATGTATTCGTATGGCGGGATGACCTGATTCAAACCATGACCTCATCCAAGGGTCTAAATCGTCAAGACTCAAGCCCTCGGGGAGAAGGCGAGGTTGTTTGGGTTTCATTCTTTTAGACTTCAACTCTAGATTCATCGCATCAAACCATCCTGATTCGTTCTCTAAAACGAACATCAAGTTTCGTGTATGGGCTTTTAAAACATTTGAAAAAAGATATGTACCATTGCGGGCGTAACAGAGTTTGGCGCAAATGCCTGCGTTCGGGCAGGTTTTAAAAATTGAGCCGTCTTCACGACGAATATACCAAGCGGGAATTGTCCAATTAAAAATATGGTGTGGTTTCAGGTCGCTGTTTTGAGTTAGTAGTGGCATAGTTGGTCTTTCTTCAGGTTGTTGTAAACCCCGATGACTGCCTTATTGAGCCGAGTATTCAAAGTCGGGTCAGTTAAAAGGGTGTCGTGTAATTCTCTTAACCCCGAGTTGACTTGATGAGGGCTATTTCTACGCCACTTCGCTTCGGCAAAAAATGAAGGGAAGGCTCTTAAAGCGATGCCTTTTTGTCTCGGAAAATTGAGGTCTGCCATGTCCAAAGTTAATTGGTAGTCAATCAAATTTTGGTTTCTGTAAGGTTCAACTAATTCAACACCGTGTTGTTTGGCGACCATACGCATACCCGCAGTCCCACCTAAACCTGCTTTTAAAAATAACTTTCGTCTATATTCCCGAGCGCCTTCCTCACCTGTTTTTGCAAGAATCAAATTGATTTTTTTGTTATCCTCAACAATTCCTACTGTCCCACACAAGGCTCGTCTCATACCATCGTGAAAGATTTGTTGGGCTAAATACTTCATTGGATGCCCACACTGAATCGCCGCTTTGGATACTTCAGGCAACAAAGTAATGAGTTCTTTAACATCCGCCAAAAGATTCTCAGGCGGTACTTCTACAACAGTCAATTTTAAACCCAACCGTTGAGCGTTATCCTGAGACGAAAGTAAATCCTTTGAAAGATTCCCTTTTATCGTGTAAGTATAAAGATGCGGAGCCTGACCTAATTCCGTCAAACCTGCAAGCAATGTCAGCGAGTCCATCCCGCCCGAAAATAACAATGGTTGAGTTTTGTGGGGCGCTAATGCTTCCAAAAACAATTCTCTCCATCGCATCGCCGTTTCGTCCATGTTTCATAATCCGTTCTTCACGAAGACATAACATTCAAAATTGAAAAACTTCCACAACAAAGAATTTTTTCTGAAACCCGCTTTCCAAGCCATTTCAAGGTTTTCATCTGTAGTTTGCAAACGCATCACGCTTCTCAAATCTTGCTCTTTGTCCAAAATTTCTTGTGGCGTAAATGACTTTCGTTTGAAATCATAATGAGCCGAAGTAAACAGATGTTCCCAATACGAACTATCTGCATAAACTTTTTCTGCCCAAATAAATGCCCCACCATTCACCAAGCACGAATAAATTTGATTTAACAAATTTTGGCGTTTATCAGGGTCAATAAATTGCATTGTGAAAATAGATAAAACAACCGACGCATCAACAAATTGGTTGATAGTTGTGATATCTCTCAACATATAACTTGTTTTGCCGTGAGAAGTAGGCAACAAATTTTCTGATTTGTCGTAACCAATCTTTCGTCCATCAAAGGGAATTGCTTCAAGAAGTTTGCCTGTTGAACAACCCAAATCAATAATTGCAGGGTCGGGAGTTAAAAAGTATGGCGCTAAAGAAACTATAGATTGAACCAAAAGGTCATAGTTCGGGATTGATTTAGCGATATGGTCGTCAAAGTTTTTAATGGTGTCAAAAGAAAATCCGTTAGAAGGAATCATGTAATTTTCTCCCTATTGCCTCAATCACAGGAATTGTTACCGTTCGCCCGCACCGCTCGTATCTTTGATGATTCGGTACTTTGCTTCCGTCATCATAAAATTCTGTCCAATTATCGGGCAGTCCTTGCAATCGTTCACATTCCAACGGAGTCAGTTTCCTAATCCAAAATAAGTTTTCATTGCCAATTTGAACACCGTGACGGTCTTGGGCGGTCATGCAATACATTGGCTCGTCATGTTCTTTAATCATTCGCCCGTTCGGGCTTTTGTTGAACCGAGACACATCTAACATCGGGCGTACATAAGCGATATTGCCACCACCTGTACCCCATTGAGCCGTGATAGTTGGCACGATTCCATTATCGTAGGTTCTCATTTCTTTGTCACGACGGCTTTCCATTTCAACAACATAAGGTCGTGCGCCTCCACCCGTATGGTTGTAGTGAGCGTCTAAGGTCGGAGAAATGTCGGAAAAAAACCCCTCCCTTCCTCTATGTTTTTGTTCGTTCTTCTCAACAACGCTTCCACTGAGGATTCCGAGAGGAAATACTTTGGGTCGGGGTTTTCCTCTAAGATTTGCGATAACAAAAATCCTTTCTCGGTGTTGTGGGACTCCGAAGTTTTGGCTGTCAAGCAACTCCCATTGACAGTCATACCCCATGTCATCCAAGACTTGAAGGATGACTTCAAAGGTTTTTCCTCCGTCATGGTTGAGGAGTCCTTTGACATTCTCAAAGAAGATATAAGGTATTCTTTTATCCCGAGCAAGTCTAAACATTTCAAAAGCGAGTGTGCCTCTAGTGTCTTCCAAGGAGAATCCTGTTCGCTTTCCAGCAACGCTAAAAGTGGCACAAGGAAATCCTCCACAAATGATATCTGCGTCTGGAATGTCTCGTTCGGAAAGAGACTTAATATCTCTTCCGTCGGGTCGTTCTCCGAAATTTTTGCCATAAATCCTTCCCGCTTTTTCATTCCATTCATTTGCCCAAACACAAGTGTGTCCTGAGCGTTCTAACCCTAACCGAAATCCGCCAATACCTGCGAATAATTCAATGAATTTCACCTTTCATTTCCTTTCTAAAAATGTTTAATGATGATTTAAATGATGCACCGTTTCAGTCGGGGATTCCCAAGTTAAATCTTTTGATTGTAAACGCATGATGATTTCTTCAGCCGCTTCTAACTGTTCTGCTAAACCACGACAAGCAACCCGTAACGATTCGTTCTCGTTTAATGCTTCAGCGAGTTTATGACTCAATATCTCTGTGGGGTCTGTAGCGCTCATGATGATTGATTGCAACAATACACCTCTGTTTAGCCCATTGCAAGCATTGTCAGGCGGTCAAAAGTTCATACCTTTTAACTGCCGACTTGTCCAAATGAATCTCATAACTTGTTTGTTTGTAACCTAGATTGGCGCAATAGTTCTCCCACCAATCCCAACGCCAACGGTTAAACAAGGCTTGAGGAACTTTTCGCCTATCACACCAATCTTCAGGAATCCCCGCCATTGCAAGCAACGGTTTCGGGACAGGACCAAGCGTGACGATGATATGGGTTGCTACGACGGGAACTTGAATTGCGGTTTTAGCGCAAATAGCCAACTGCTCCCAAGGGCAACCAAACGCATCAAGGTCTATCAAATCAAATTGGTTTAAATCCAACCCTTTCATCACTTTGCGGTTGTCGCCCATGATAACTGCGGGGTTTAGATATTTTCTTTTCTCTATTCCGAGAGTGGTTATTTTGATTTCAGGCATTTCTTTGCGTATCCGATTCCATACGACGCCTTCACCTGCATACGCATCAAGAACATTGATTGAATCTTTACCAATTAACTTGATGGCGTCTTGTCTGAGCCTGATTTTGGTGCGGAGATGAGAGTTCTCCGTCATTACTTGGCGTCTCATTAGTTGGTTGCGGAGACGACCTCCACACCCTCCAAACCTGATAAAGCAACGCTCAACTTCTCGGTGACATCACCCTGACTCGTAATCGGTGCCTTCACCAACCAGTAAGAATTATGAAAAGGTTCAAGGTTTCTTTTCCTCTTGTCATTCGGTTCATCAATGACATCGCCTATCAGTTTTTGTAAATCGGTCACATCAAAACCTGTGCCTAACAACGAATCTTCAGCCATCACCTGTTTAAGAATGTTCGTCAAATTGTCGGTGTCGTAAGAACCAAAATCAGATGTTCGGTTATCTGATAACAGTATTCTCCTAGCCAACGCATCATCGGCATCAATGAAAATGCACGGAACCGTTTCCAAACCAACTCTTTTCGCCGCTTGCCAACGATGATTCCCCGCCAAAATATAATTTGTTGAGCGTTGAACCAAAAGAGCGCCAAAGAAACCGTTTGCCCTGATGGATTGAACAATTTTGTCTATGTCACCACGACGAGGATTCTCGGGGTGAGATTTTAAAGAATTTATTTTGGTTTCTTTGATTTGTTGTTGCACGATATTTTTCCTTAGGAGGTAGCCCCTCACGGGGCGGAAAGGAAACGCTCACCGTGAGGGGAAGGGAAGCCTACCCCGCCTTGGCGTTTAGGAGTGTAGCAAATGCCCATAACTTGTGTAAGCGTTATTGAGGTCATCAAAAACTTTAAGAATCTGTTCTTTTTCTACGACTGCCCATTCAGCCCCATGCCATGTCGCATCAGAATCTCTTTGCCAAATGGAATAATTTCCACTTGTTTCAATAATTACCCAAGGCGACTCATTCTCTACTTCGGCTATCGCCATCGGGCGTTCTAATGGCACCCTATGACGAGAAGCCCCTAATCGTTCGGCTCGGGTTAACCCACCCCAAATACCGTCTTCAAACTCACCTGCTTTTAAACATTCTTCAACTACGACACACCGAGCGCAAATATCTTTCGCCTGCCGTTCTCGTTTTCGTCGCATCGCCGTGCGTTCGTCGTCCGATGGAAAAAAGATTTTGGTATCCATACCCCGACAAGACGCTTTTAAATACCAAGTCATTTCCAAACCTTAGCCGACGGGTGTTCGGCTTTCAGGTTTATCGTTCGCTGTAGTGTCTGTACGGTCTCACAGGATAGCCCGACAAGGGGAAGAGTTCCCTACCGCCAAAAGGTTTTGGACGAATTGGCAACTGCTTTGGTTTATCCCCAAGTGGTTGACGGTCAACAATTTTGCCTGCCTGCACTTTGAGATACATCATCTCAGGGACTTCCCAAACAGTTGCCAATGAAATTTTGGCTTCTCGTGCCGCTTGTTTGAGGAGTGCTTCTGTGGAAGCGAAGATGAGTGAATCTCCGTAAGTGTGACCTATGAACAAAGGTGAACCCTCCAACCTTGCTAAGTGCAAAGTCTTTGGGTCAGCCACATCAAGCCAAGCGATAGCCGCTCTGCCTTTGAGGTCAAGAAGTTTCTGTAACGGTTTTTTGCTGTTAGCAATTATTTGGAAAATTGCTTCCGAGTCAACTTGACCGATTCTGTCCCATTTGTTTTTATCAAACAATTCATCGTCGTTGGCAATAACGCCGTTATGAACACCCACGATTTTGTCGGGAATCACTATTGGATGATTGTTGTCGTTATTGTTTGGCGTACCTTTGGTCGCATACCTTGTGTGCAAGATTGCTGTTCTCGTGAATCGTGGAATCATCTCTGAGGTGTATTCCACGAAAAGTTCGGCGGGTAAAGCCTCTTTAGCAAAATAGACTTCGCTTTTGCCGTTGACATCTTCCGTCCATGCCGCTCCTGTTGCATCTTCACCACGAGCCACAATCTCCAACAAAAGTTTCTCGGCTAAATTGCGAGACTTTAATTTGCGATGGTCTTTGTTGCTTATTGAAAAACCTGCAATGCCACACATCTTAGTTTCTCCTTTCAAGAGCATCTGCTCTTTCGGTTAGGTAATCTGCCTCTCGTTGACCAATCAATCCTTTACCCGCCAACACTCCGAGCATTGGTCGCACCGACGGGTTTGCAAAGTCAGGTATCGGGAAATCTGTTTGATTGCGGTCATTCAACGCTGAATTGTGGAAGAACGCTAACAGCAGTTTGACCCAAGTGTTTATTTTTTTACCCGAGAGAGTACCTTGGTGCAACCTAACCTCAAATGTTTTTTTCGGTGTTTCGTAAGGGAGAACATTGAGAGACTGCATCTTGCTCGTAATGCTTGAGACGCTTCTGCCTTGCTTGAGCGCTCTGACTAATCCATCAACCCTGCTCGGGTGCAAGCGGGCGCAATACTGATTGTTGATTCTGCTCTTGGCAACGAAGCGTTCAATCACTCGCTCTTGAAATCCCCACAAATCTACTATGTTCGCTCGTTGTTCATTATTGAAATCTTTGACAGAAATGTGAATGTGTAAACCACATCTTCGGTCAACAGTCGCTCCTGCATCTTTTAGTGCTTTGGTGACAGTTTTGATTTGTTGAAGACCGTTGCCATCTAGGGACAGAATTGGTGAAACAAGTTCACCGCCGTACTCCACGCCTGCCATCGTGGTCGTTACCGAGCCGTCACGCTCTACCTTCCATTGGTTGTAAATTTCTTGAGTCGGAACTATCTGTTGGCAAACTTCGCAACGATTGTTGTGATAGGCGAAAGAGTGAATGTGATTCACACCTAAAGCATCTGCAACTTTTTGTGCCGCAAAATGTTTTTGTGCTGTTTTAAATTCAATCTCAACACCGAATGTTCGTTGATTGATGGGAAGAAAATTCGTCATCGTCGCTAGTGCTATTGGTTGACCAAAGCGTTGAAGCGCCGCTTCACGACCTGCTCTTGAACGGTTCGGGTTAATAGGTGGAATTAAACCGAGGCGTCTAGCGTGGCGCCTTGCGGCTGCTCGGGCTACAGACTCTTGAGTAAAGCCGAGTGTCTGAGCGATGACCGCCCAAGTTTGATTATTTTGATTACGAAGAATCCATGCGTCATAGTCACGCTGAAGTGTCTGTTGTGTTGTTTGTGGCATCTAGTTCCCCTTCCTCATACTTAAACTATACCACCTTTTAGTCCGAATGTCAAACTACCTATTTTTAAACATCCTCTGAACTTACGAAAAAGATTTGATTTTGTGAAGCAAGGCGTTTGAAACTTCGTGGTGCAACTTTGTAGTAAAGACTCAATGACCATGCCCTCGCATCGTCCTCTGCCCCTCCTTTGGCTTCCAAAGGTTGATGCCGACGATATTGAGGTGCCTTACCTTGAGCCTGCATTGCGTGGCGAAATTCGTGCAACAAAGTCACGATTGATAACCGAGCCATATAAATTTCGTTGAGTAACGGGGAATAACAACCATCGCCTGCGTAACCAATAATTTTCAACATCGGAAAGTTAATTTGATAAATTTCAGAAACTTCACGAATCCATTTTTTCATCTTCGCCAAGTTTTTTTCTTCGCCGTCAGCGCCCCAATTTTTTATCAATTCTTTTGTGGCACGAAGAGTTTTTTTGTTGAAGTGTTTGTAACGCCGATGATATTTCAATCCATCCTGCTTTCTGCATACGCATTGAGACCGTTCTCTCTTAAAATTTCGGCAAATGCTTCAGCCCATGCTTCGTTAATTTCTAACGATTGAGCCAATGGATTATTTTTTGTGTTTTGTGGACGAGCCATTATTGCCCAACCACCTCCGTATGCTTTGTAACCAATGTCTTGTTTTTTGAGCCACTGAACAAATTTGCTTTGAGCGGGTTTGATTACCACCCATGCAAATCCGCAAACACCGCCTGCAACAAAATAGGTTTTTTTAGTTTCATCTATTTCGTCACCAAGGAATGTTTTTGCCGTGCCAACAATTATTGGTTGGGGAACTTTTCGTGCCGAAACTTTTTCGGCGTAAACCATTGCTTCATCAAAAATGTCTTGTTCCGTTTTTTTCATTTGTCCTCCCTTCGGACAAGTTCAGTATAGGACGAAACTATACCGAGGTCAAGTTTTTAACAAAAAGTAAAAAGCGTCAATCAAAGGTTTGAACCCTTACATTTGCGTTTAAAGACCTCAACGCATCAATGCTCGTCCTCAAAAACAAAAGTTTTTCCCGTTTGGCTTTAACCAATGCTTCAGACAACTTGTATTGAAACATGGCGTCCGAGTTTCCCAAATCCGCCATCGCCTCACGATTACGAATAGAACCTTCGGCAGTCAAATATGTTGACGCCCAAACTTTTTTAAAAGCAGATTCTTTTTTCGCTCCATCAATAGCGAGCGCCTCAAAATTTTCGGTTTCTTGCTCCAACAAATTGACTAATCTCAGTAACTCGTTTTCAACATCAACTTGAATAATTGGTTGATTTTTCATTCGTCTGTTGGGTGTTTCCTTAAATCAGCGAACAACGCTTGGTCAGTGACGCCACATGAATCAGCAATCTGACGGTAAGGCACACGACGAGAACGAAGTTTCCTAACTACTTTTCTTCTTTGTTTTCCCAAACGAATAACAGACTGTTGATGCTCTCTCATCATCTGCGTCAACATTTTTACTTTCTGCAAATCGCTTTCATCGTTCTCCGATTTAAATTCGGGTACATTTATTTCACCTAATTTTGGCATTACATCCTCCTGAGATTTACTTGGGTTGAGTATAGCCCGCTCTATCCATCTCAATGCCCTCAACAGAAATGGTCAACGCATCAACTTTTGACTTCACAGGCGCCCAAAAAACAATACATTTCACATGGTCGCCCGTATCATCCACGAACAGACCGCCATCTACTAACCCGTCAATCGCCGCTTTGACGGCAGGCATACAAGCAGAAGTGTCTTGAAGCCGACCCTTCAGCGTAAGCCGTACCTCAACGACGGCATCGGTCAAAATCGGTGGTGATTGACTTCTGCACAACAAACAAAATTGTTCCCGCCAATGTTTAGTTTTTTTGGCTCGCTCCCAACGGTTACCCGCTCGCTCAGCGTTAACCGTCCAAGGTCGTTCCACCAAAGTAAATTGAAAACTTGAACGACCCAACTCCATTCAAGGATGCTAGTTTTCGTCCCCTTCGTATTTCTTGATTTTAAGAAATTTTTTTTCAGCCGATTCTTTGGGGTTCGCATGAATATATTCGTGGCACCGATGGCAAACACTTAAAAGGTTTTCTTTTTCATGTTTTCCGCCTTGAGAACGGCGCAAAATATGGTGAACATGGTTCGCTACCCCTTGGCAACCTCGGATACGGGCTTCACAACGCCCCTCAGAGCGTTTTAAGACCTCTTTCCTAGCCTTCTGCCATTCAGGGTCAACACGGCGCTTAGAGCGTAAAGGGGAGCGTTTTGGGGATGATTTAGACCGTAACGGGGTTCGGCGTAATGGCTTAGCCCGTTTCTTCACTCGGCTCCTGCCCGCCCGATTGACTTTTTCATACCAACCCCTAACTCTTTCAAGGAAGACCCAACCAAAATTTCTTGGTCATTTTTTGTGGCAAGACTTTCATACAATTTCAAGAAATGCGCCCTCAACACGCCTTGATTTTCAGCAACACAAATTTCCCTCCAACCGATTGCTTGAACCACCTCTTCAATCGTCTGATGAGACCATTGGTGAGTCTTCCTCAATCCCTCACCTGTTGCAACAGCGATTACTTCACCCCAAGCCTCTATCGGCAAAGGCGACAATAAATTCATTTGACTTAAAACAGCCCGACGAATCTCTGAAGCCGACGGGAAGAACTGCGAAAACCTCACGATACTTCTTGAAGCCTGAACGCATTGTCCTATGTCTAAATCTTGCAAAACATCGTGATAAATTTCGGCTGTTTCTTTCGTAATTTTTATGTGCGGATACGCCGACGCCAACATCGCTAAAACTTCCGCAGTTTCCCTTTTCTCCACATCACTCCTCTACGGTTTCATAATTTGCGTAACTCATCGTAATCAACTTGCCTTCACTCGTTAAACCTATCCAGGTTGGTGCATCGCTATCGCATAAACATCCAACCACTCTTTTTGGTTCAGGTGAAAAAATATGCCCACACGAACAACATTTAATTTGCATTAAACCTCCGAAAAATCTATGAAACGAACCAAGTCTCTTGACAATTCTACGAACATTTCATTTGACGAATACACCGTATCTTTCCGTACTATCGGCGCCTCATTGAAATCCTCTGCTGAAACAAACAACGAATTAGTCAATTCATTATTTAACATTACGAACCAAACCTCGGCGGGATAAAGAACAAATTTTAGTTTCCGAGCAGAAAAATGAACTTCGTTAAATGGAAAATCGTAATCCGTCCAAATGTGTTTGACTTCAACTTCAAACGCATAAGGTTTACCGTCTTTGGTTGCAAGCACATCAATTCCATAGAGGTCAGGGTTTACCCATGCTTGATATCCGTGTTTTTGCAACCAACTAATTACCTTAAATTTTGCCCAATCATCTTCATCAAAATGAGCCTCGTCAAAAACTTTGCTCACGAGTCAGCCAAAAAATCTGACAAACCACTCAAAGGATGACTCGTCATTTCTCGGGAAGCCTGCAACCGTAGTTGGTCGTACTTGTCCCTTAACTTTGATGGTGACATTATGTTCGCCTTCCAAAAAGAATTTTTTTGACACCACCGAATCGCCATTTCTACCTGTTGAGGCGTTCTGCCGTCAAGCCTCATAATTTTCTCCATGTCTTGAATCCACCTGTTTGTCACCTTCGGTAAACGGCTACCGTTCTCGTGAATCAGATTCGCCAAAAGATTGCAAAGTTGAACCGCTTCAGACATGAAAACACTTGATGGTTCTATTGATGGTTCTATGTATGGTTTGGGTGCATCTCCTGCACCCCGTTCATGCACCAAATGCACCCCGTTACCTGCACTAGATGCACCCCGTTCATCAACGACCTGCACGGGTTGCACCTCGCTAATTTTGTCCAAACGAAGATTCCAACTTTGAGGGCGACGGTCAGGACGATTGATATACGAAGCAACGACCATCGCATCGCCTCGCTCAATCAACCCCAATTCTTCTAAACCTGCAAGATGCAAACGAATCGCCCGCTCAGACAAAAGTGTGTACCGCATAATTCTCGCTACCGACGGGAACGCCGAAGTTCCATCAGGGTGAGCATGGTTAGCGAGCGCAAAAAGCACTAACTTTTGCGTACTGTTTTCGCACGGTGCATGGTTAAGCGCCCAATTTATCGCCTCAATAGACACCAAACCGCTCCTTACACTAAACGAAACTCATCTTTAAAATTTTGTTTGAATCATCATCCTAAAATCCGTTTGGTTAACGGTTATTGGTGGGTCGTAGCACGGCGACCCACCAAAACCATGACTCAGAACGGTTCTTCGTCAGCGAGATACAGAGGTGTTTGAGCCACAGGTTTCTTCGTCACGACAGGCGCCGACTTTTGACCCGTAGGGTTCAACAAACCTTCAATTACCTTAGACGCATCACGCCCCGATAATTCAGTCAAAGAATCAACATTTCTGTCCAACAAACCCGAAATGAACGCCAACGGGTCTGTCACATTGTTGTCTTGACATAGTTTTTTGATGAAGTTTTGCTGTTTGGAAGAAGCACCACCTTGAGTCTGTGAGCCAACCGACGAATTTCGTTGCGGATAACTTGCAGGCGAAGATGTTTGAACTTCAACCGAATTTGGGAAGGCATTGTTTACCAACTGTGTGTTGTTTCGGGCAACAATCTCATCCTGAGAAGCGATACCTCGTTTAGTATCAGCCGCTAGAACGGCGACGATTGCACGACCCCAAGCAGAAGTTTCACAGAGCATCAACTCTGAGCCTCTCATCTGTTGGTTGATTGCGGGAAAAGGCTCCCAAGCCATTCCAACCCCAGGTCGTTCATCTTGTTGATTGCGGTATGCACAGGCAACGACGACGATAAAAGTTTTATCGCCTATCGTCACAATTTCATACGGCTGATTGAGATTAGCGGGTTGCAAAGAACCCTCGGGATGCTTGTCCCGAAACATTCCAATTCTTGTTGCAACATCAATGTAATCGCTGTTATTAAACGCCATTCTATTTCTCCTTTTTTGAATTGAGCATACGCATCGTGCGATACGGCGCTCCTTGTTTGATGTATTTGTCGTGTATCTCGGGATGGTCGGCTTTCAAAGCCTTCACATCTAAAGATGCCCTCCCTGCTGTTTCTTTCCAAGATACAACAGAAATTCCGTTTATCGTGCCAACATCGGCATCTTGCAACAGTCGTGCTAATTCATCTTTTGCAAGTTTTTCTTGATTCTCCGCATCGGCTTTCATTTCACGAGCCATCTCCAAAGCAGTCAACCAATTAGTCGCATTGACGGGCAATTCAACTGTGCGTTTCGTGCTTGGGAAAAACTCAGCAATCTGCTCAGCATCCAACTCGTTAATGAAATTCGTTAACGGTTCTTTAGAATCAACCCTGTTACCGAAGAACTCGCTTTCTTCTACTAACTGATTGCGGGCTGAAGGGTTATCAGGAAGTTCGTGGATTGTTATGTTTTGTCGTTTATCAAATACAACGAAAAACACGGGAACACCGCCAAATATTTCTGATTGCGCCCAAGCCTGCCAACGCCAATCCAATCCAATATCGTCTAACGATTCAACATTCTTGTACGAAGTTGATTTTGCTTCAACGACGAAATCGGGTTTCTCCAACTGCTCAGAAGGTAAACCGTCATAGGAAACGACGAGACGACCTTTCTTATACTGTTTAGATGGTGTTGAGATAGCGACGCCCAATAATCTTTCTGCTTCTGCCAACAGAATCGGCTCCAACAAGTTGCCTTTTCGCATGGCGGGTGTTTCTTCGTTGAGCGTCGGTTCAGTTGTTTTGTCAATGAACAATTCGGCACGACTGCGCCAAGGTGAAGCGTTCATCAACACAGGAATATCCGAAGCGCCGAAAACACAACGCCCTTCACTATCTTTCCATCGTTGCCGTAACCAAGGAACACTTCCGTGCGTTGGTTTTTCTAATAGTTCAAATGTCATTTTTTTCTCCTTTGCTTTGTTTAATTATCATCTTGCCCGAAGGGTGTTGCACGGTTATTGACGGGTGCCTCCCCTTCGGTAAATTCTTAAAACAGTTAGGGCATAGGGCAAAATCGGTGCCATCACGAGTCGGCACAAGAATCTGTTTTGTCCCTAAACAATGCAAACAATCCTTCATATTGGTTCCTTTCCAATTTATTTTTACGACTATAACACAGTGATGCTTCTTATGCAACCATTCGGAATCACACTGACCGTTGAACACAAATCGTCTTGTAAATCAATCGTTGAACAAACAATTATTGAATCACCTGTAGAACCAATCAAGTACCCAATCGTTCGCATCTCCGCAGGTTTAAATTTTGTTAAATCCAACGGAAAATCCACCCAAGTTTCGTGTTTGTAATCATAAATATCTGCCCACAAAACCACGACGGCTGACGCCGCTTCTAACAAAGTTGGTTTATTTGTTTTTGCCGTCAGATGTGAAAACTCTTCCACGATAAATTGCCTTTCCGTCAGTAATTGAAACCATTTCCAATGACCAAAATCCATCTTTTGTTTCCGTAATTACAGCCATTCCCTGTTGCCAAGATTCAAAACGAGTGACAGGAATACCGTCATCATTTACAGCCGATTTCGTTGACGGGACATAACCATCTACACGACACAAACATCCAGGGGAAAAAGCAACCACTTGTTCTCGTTCGCCACCAACCTCGTAAGTTTCCGAATGAAGAGCAATTCGGTGAATATGACCTTGAACAAAAGATTGCCGTTCACTTTTAGCAACTTTGGCAACATCTAACTTGTCGCCATGAATCGCATAAAGCGGAGTCTGACCCTTACCTCCTTTGGCAATCTTATATTTGTGTGCAGGGTAAGCACCCAAATACTTGACCTTCAATTCATCCAACCTCAACAAAAAACCCATTGAAAGCACAGGGAAACTATCAGGCAAATTTGCCCTTTTTAATCTTAAAGCCGAGATTGCATTTCTCGTAATCGCCATTGGTAAACGGGCATCGTGATTACCTGCAATCAAAACCATTTCCGCAGAATCGCCAACAACTGCCCTTTGTTCAGCCAAAAATTTGTGCGCTCTATCAATAGAAGGTTGAGTTGTCAAAACAAACTCGGGCAAAATCAAAAACTTTGCTGACCATTCAGGTAAGTCAATGAAGTCTCCTAAATTCACTACTTTGTCGGGTCTGATAAATCGCATCATCTGCAAACAAAGATTCATTGCTTTCTCATCGTGCATCGGCAACATGGTTCCGTCCGCCAAACGGCGATAACCGATTTGTGGGTCAGGCAGAATCACGGTCACAGTCGCATCATTGATTATTTTCGGCTTAGACGGCACAGGTTTAATAGTTGTTGGTTTAGCGGGTTGAACAACGGGATATTGAGGTTCTTCAGCCCAAGATGGCGACAACATGATGCTCGTTAAATCAACGAGTTCAGGTTCACCGTCCCCATTTTTGATGAAACCTTGCCAAACATTTACTCGTTCAATACGACCAATTTCTTCGGCATCAATACCCGAGCGTTCAAGTAGAGCGGCGATTTTAGATAATTTTTCTTTTGCGGTGAACTGACCGTTTTTTAACTCTGATTCAAAACTCATCAGCACTCACACTTTCCTGTCACATAATTTCTGACATCTTTTCGCTCTACAGGAAAACCGTGTTTCGTCAAAACATTTGCAAGCCAAGCATAAGAATAAGTGTGTTGTGACCGACCATGTTGGGTAGCGTTCTTTTCCCGCATTTTTTTTACAACAAGCAACAAAGCATCTTTTTCAGATGCAGGTAACTTTTCTAAAACCTGACACATACGACAAGGTTTCAAATCAGTAGTTAACTCAATTAACAAAGCACTTGGTTCGGTTTTATGGGTAGGCACGGCACCCCTTCTAAAGTTGGTAGAACTACCTTACATCATGCCCTTGGCGTGGTCGTGGATATGTTCATCAAGTTTTTCTCCAACCCTGTCAACCGACTGAGTTAGATGTGTTAGACGCAAATTAACCGTCTCGTGGTCATCTTTATTTTCTTTCCGAAAACTGACTAAATTAGCCAAAATTGCTGAAAATCCGCCAATTAAAGCAACAATAATACTGATAACACCTGCATCCATAAGAAATTACCTTTTGGAAGCCCAGTAACTTTTTACCGCTTCAGTCGGTTCATCACCCGTCACCAACCTGATATGCCAAGGTTCTGCTGGTATCACTTCCCAAGACCAGCCAAAATTAACGATGTTTTGTTGCATCCATTTCAATCGGTCACCACTAGCAGTATGAATATCTACTGCCAAACCCAAATTATGATTGCTAGTACCAGGTACAGCGAGCGGTGCAAAACCTCTTTTCAGATACCATTTCTTACCTTCAAAAGTTCGTGACGAACTCTTGGCTATCGGTTTCAGCCGATATCTTTGACGAAAAGCCATTTCTTGGCTTTGGTAAGACCTGTAAGTGTCACCCGATGAAGTCGGTTTAAAGAAATCAAGACCATCATCAAGGGCTTTCTGTCGCATCGCTTCCCAAGATTCAGCGGCTCGCCAATGAAGTTTGCCGTAAGGTTCAATTTCTTTTAACAAGGTTTCAGGCAAAAAACCCCGTTTAACACCCTCTAAATCAGCAGGTAACTTGACTTTAATAATTGCGAAAGCGCTTGAACTAACAACAGGACTCACTATTTTGTTCGTTTCTTGACAACTTTTTTACCGTTACCACCAAACGCATCAGAGATTTCTTGAGCAGTCAAGTTGCCATCAATAGATGCTTTTGCAAGTCGTTCCGCAACTTGAGCAACAGCCGTGAAACCTGCAAGTGCCGCCGCTTTCCAAACGGGAATACCGCCAACGATTGCCGAACCTGTAACTATCGCTAAAGCATTCGCCATAAAAAGCGAGAGAAGTCTTTGGGCAATATCTTGTGCTTTTTTCATAAAAAATCTTTCTAATCCGACGAATCTTTATCTTCAGGCAATAATAAACCAACAAAATGTAAAATCAACCCAACTGCGGTAATCAATAACCCCGAACGGCGTGTGCTTCCCGACAAGGTAATCAAACACAAACCCGTACCAACTACCGTCCAAATAAGGCTATGAATGTCTTTTAAAATCTTCAAAAAAACTCCTAAAACGCATCATTTTAAGCGTTTAAAAAGTTTTATTTAAATTTAGGGAGGTTAGGTACAGGAAGCACAGAAAGCAAAGCGCCAACCACCACAAGAGTACGACGGGCGCTGACAGGAATCAAAGAACCGACAGGCACATAAGAATCAAAAACACCCGAAAAAACATCAATTTTTTCTTCAAAAGTTTTACGAATTGTCTCAGGAGCCGACTGCACCGCTTCCACAATTTCCGCCCCTTGCTTCAAAGTCAACGCATCTTCATCTAAAATTTCAAAAATTTGTTCGGCTTGTTTGACGGTTACATTGTCTAAAACCTTTGCATTAGAAACCAAATCCACCACCTGTTCCTCGGTCAAATCAGCCTCCAACAAAGCCTCAACAACAACCACAACCTGTTCATCAGTTAAAGAAACTAAAACATCCAAAATTTCTTCAAAAAGTTCATCATTGATGACATTCAAAACCTCAATCTTTTCAACCACAATACCAACCTCTTCATCGGTCAAAGACTCCTCGCCGTCAACGATTGTGGTATCCACACTCTCTTCCAAAAACTCTGTTACTGTTTCCTCCAATGAAGGCTCTTCTGCTAACAGTGTTGTATCTGTTGTATTTTCCTGTGGCTCTGTTGTGTCTGTTGGCTGTTCTGATTCGTCGGGAAGAATCGCATCTTCGTTCTCGGGAAAAGTTATCTCAGGAATGGTTGTCTCGTCAGGCTCAACAGGCTCTTCAAGAGAATCGTCAGGATAGGTTGTAGATGTTTCAAGAATCGTGGTGGTGGTTGTATTTTCGGGTTCAGATTCATCGGGTTCGTTGTTGGTTGAGTCAGATTGAGGCTCGGTGGTGGAAGTAGTGGTTTGCGGGGGAGTGTAAGGTGCTTGCGTTGTTGTCGGAGATGGTGGAACAGTTGTGGTCGTGGTTGTCGTTGTACTTTCAACTGATGTGGTTGTGCTTGACTGAATTGGCTCGGTGGTTGTGGTCGTTTCTTGAGGAAGGGTTGTTGTAGATGAAGTCGTTGAAGATGAAGTTGTCGTAGATGAAGTTGTTGTAGATGAAGTTGTTGTGGTCGTTGTCGTGGTTTCTAACAGGGTACTTGTTGTGGATGTCGTTGAGGTTGTTACTCCGTTAACGCTAAACGCATCATCGGGAACGATTGCCCAACCCGTATCATCAATGTTCCACGCCAACATATAACAAGTACCGCCACCGTTCTCATAAAACCAACCGTCAAGCGAATAAACGCCAGCAACGAACGAATCTGAGGTTTGTGCCGACCACGAACAACCTTTGTCATCCCAAGTGCCGAACTCAGTAGTACCAATTTTTACTGTTCCACCGTCATCTGCGGCAATCATAAAAGAGATTGTTTCATTTTCGGGTATTTCAATAAAACCTGTGTAATGAATCATAAACAAATCATCACCACATTGCTGAAAAGGTTCGCCATTGAAATTTCTGTTTATATTGTTTTCTGTCTCGCTACCACAAGTCGGATATTCTGTATCTGATTTAATTGGTGGTATAGCGGAAACGCTATATCCGATTGCGTTCAAACCCTGAATAGGTTCGGCTTTTGCTGAAATTGGAAAAAACGAAAGAAAAATTGCAGGTAACGGAATAATCCAGCGAGGAAAACGCATGATTAACCCAAAATATCGTTATCTAAGTTCCCTCGTGTAAGCGAATCAAGAATAAATTCAAAAACATCTTCGGCGATTTCAATGAGGCTGTCTAAAACTGACGCAAACCAGCCGATATTGTTCGCCACACCAACCGATAAACCAATTTTCATGGCGTTTAGAACAAATTGATAATTGTGGATGCAGTAGTCGTGGTACTCCAAATGCGTGATACACGAATCGGCAAAGTAGTACCTGAAGGCACACCCGTGAACAATACTGTTCCTGAATCTGCCATAGTGACCTTCATATTTCCACCTGTGCCGACATAAACGGCACGAGAAATATAGGTTAAATCGGTTGAATCTGACGGTGTAACCAAAACGGCGTTAGTAGCAGGGTCAGACGCTTGGGTTTGAAATCTTGAAAAGTTATCTGTTGCAGGCATATCGCATTATCTCACAATCTTTTTCTGAAAATCAACTAACGAACACTTTAAGGCTCAACTATTTCTATCCATTGTTGGTTCGGTTCAAACCACGCATACCGTTTGTCATCTGTTGGCATTGGTGTTGGTGGTTGCCAATCGTGGTTCTCATCTAAAGTCCACGATGGGTATGGTTGTGGTGCTACGAACACATCAGCGTCAGCGTCATAAGTGAAACCAATACCTGCGTACTGTTTGCGGATGTTGTTGTTGTAACTAGTGCGAACACATTTTTGTTTACGGAAATTACCGTACCAAGTTTCGGGGTCAAGACCTTCAATGAGTTCTGTTTCATCAATGCCGACTATTACTTCGGTGACTCGGTTGTTTGAATCTAGAAATGCGTAGTGTGCCATATGTATTCTCCTATTCTATGCCCACGACACATTGCCTGTGCCTGCGGTAATCGTTGTAACTTTGTATGAACCATCTGTTGCGGTTGAGCCAGTTAATCCTGAGCCAATAGTGATTGTTCGTGCATCCGAATAACGAAGAATAACAACACCCGAACCCCCATTGCCACCAGCGAGTGTTGCTGTATATGGTGCGCCACGAGATGCACCACCACCACCGCCACCTCTGTTTGCTGTACCTGCATTTCCAGCGTTTCCTGAAGTGCCACCTGAGCCACCGCCACCAGTTCCACCAGTACCACCAGTACCATCTAC
>Ga0075458_10000166_pt1 | contig 21242 bp, 31 predicted proteins | sample DEB3_08_DNA_FD_77576 | JGI IMG/M metagenome (GOLD analysis project Ga0075458, IMG submission 77576) | Aqueous microbial communities from the Delaware River and Bay under freshwater to marine salinity gradient to study organic matter... | ecosystem: Environmental > Aquatic > Marine > Coastal ... | reverse complement strand
GCGCCCGCCATTACTAAAAATCCCCATACGATGCCGAAAACCAAAACGCCATTCATAAATCCCGCGATCAATTGATCATATACGCTCATTGCCATATCTCCTTTTTGTTATGATTTTTTAAACCTAAATCCACTCCATCCCTTTGCCAAAACGGGGAGGCCCGGCGCCCAAGCGGGCACCACATTAAGGAGGCTCTCGTACTCCTTTAAATCACCGTTTTTGCTCTCGGCCACAATCTCATCGTGGATGCTCATAAGATATTTATATCCGTGGCGCTCGATGCGGAGAGCGGCCTCAAACATGATATCCCTCGCCACGGCTTGCACGATGTTTTCAACGAGCTTACCGCCATATGTGGGCGAGCATATCCATTGCTTGGTGAGTGAGTCGATATGCCAATGATAAAGCCTTGGCCTAATCTCCGCCCACGGCGTTAGCTCTCTCCTCACCTCCGGCCCAAAGTAATGGAGGGAGCGGCCGGAGGGGAGGCGGCACTTTAAAAACCGGCCCTCAAGGTACCACTCCAAACCGTTTTTAAGTTTCACGCGCTCTCCACCAAGCCTCACCGCTCGGATCGCGGCCCGCTCGGTTTGATGCCAAAACCTCACCACGTTTGGATGCGAGGCCCGGTATGCTTTAACGGCAATATCGGCCTCCTCATCGGTGATGCCTCGGCCCTCGTTTACTCCCCAAGCGATGGAGGTTTGGCGGAGTTTATCGGCGCCCATGCCAAATCCGCAATTATGTACGAGTATCGGGCCAAAATCGGAGAGTACCGTAAATCTATTTAGTGGCCCGCAATATGCGAGATCGTAAACGGCGCACGAGTTTTCGGAGTCGATCATTTTCTTTTTGTAACGCTTTAACCGTGCGTTTATTTTTGTTGTTATCCGCCCGAGATATAAAGCGGAGATTACCCGGCGCATACCCTTTATCGTTATCGATCCGATCCATTTGGAGGTGCGGTTTATCCCACCCCTTAACGGTTTGGATATACGTGAGAAAAGATCCCCGATCATCTCGCCATTTTTTATAAACGGTGATCCCTCGGCCGCCGTATGCGGCATATTGTTTGGCCGTTGGGCTATGGCACCGAGTGACGGCGGCACTAAAGCGATTGAGGAGCCTTCTCCGGTGCTCATCATTGGGCAAAAATTCAGCGTAACCATCATACCACTTGATCCAATACGCCGTTGATTTTTTAGCGCAAGCATCGCATTGGCGAGATTTTCCATTGCGGAGGTTGTACTGCGAAACCATATGTGGAGGCCCGAGGCAATCGCATTGCACTTGGATACCCATGAGCCCGCCGCGTACTCCGGCCCAATATCCGATAACGGTGAGACGGCCAAATTTTTTACCAATCTTTGGTACTCGCCTAAATCTTTTAGGGCCTCCCGTGCGGGTATCCAACCTCGGCGGCTCCAAAGTAAATGATCGGGAGTAAGTTTTACTCCGGCCACATTTATGCACCGTTGAAATCCCTTTTTTACTAAACCCGAGTGATTTACCCAATTAAACCCATCCCAAATTTTATCCGTTAAACTGATTTTGTTTAAGCATACCCATCCACGTGGCGTCAACACTTTTGTATCACCCGCAAGGCAAGCGAGCTCGATGGTTTTCCCGTATTGCCTCGACTCCGAGCCCACCCGCTTTGCCATCTTTACGTATAAATCGGTGCCGCTTTTAAAATCCTCGAGCACGCTCGTTTCGCCCGCAAGGTAATTTACCACTCGGCACTCGATGGCGTTAAAGTCGGCGGCGTACATTACATGGTTTTGGCTTGCGGTGATCATCCCTCTAATCACCGATGAAAACACCGTAAACGGATCGCCATAAAGGAGCTCGATCAATTTGGTATCGCCCATCGCCACCACATCGATGGCTTTATCGGTATCCTTGATTTTACCTTTTGGGAGGTTATGCACTTGGAGGCCCGTGCCGGAGTCACGGCCGGTATGGGCTCCGTGGTACATGGCGAGATCCCTCACCCGGCCGGTATCCCCGGCGCGGTTTAAAAGCATCTCGTATTTTTTGGTGGAGGATTTTGAGAGGGCTTGGCGGATCTCTAAAGCCCTTTTCACCGCGCCGCTTTTTTGGCCCGTGAGCTCCGCTTTAACCGCGTCGGCCGTGAGTGTTTTCATATTGCACCCGTTGGCCTGTAACCACTCCAAAAACTTGGCCCGCTTTTGAGCGGAGTCAACGGCGCCGCCGGTGATCTTGATGAGCTCCTTGGTTAAATTTTTTTGTAAACTCTCGATCATCGAGAGGATGAGGCGCGAGGTGGTTACATCCACCGCCACTCCCCGTAAATTCATTTTTTGATTAAGCCGCCAAATCTCACGCTCGGTGGGAGGCAAATCGGTGAGTGCTTTATCAAGGAGGTACTCGGTTTCAACATCCGTTAAACAATATTTATATATTTTCTCGAGCTCCTCCGGATCATCAAAATATTTTTTGGGCTCCTCCCAATCAAAGGCCTCGCCAAGATCCAAAGCCTCGCGCCACTTTTTCCAAGCCGTGCGCGGTTTCATATATTTTTTAACTAAGCGATTACCCTCCATATCCTTTTGGGTGGCGAGGTTTAGCACGCGGGATGCCCGCTCCAAATCCCTCGGGAGCCCGTGCATTGCGGCTTTGGCGGCCGAGCATCGCCAAGCCTCGTGCGGTATCTCAAAGCGGGCATCGGTGTATTTGGAGAGTACAAAGCGGGTAATCACATCCTCAAAGATTTTGTTATGCACCACGATTTGATCGGCTTTGAGGAGAGTATCCACCAATTTATCCCCGCCCATTTTTGGGAGCCAAAGTTTAGCGGGCTTTTGATCGATCTTAATCCCGGCGCATATGATCTCGGTAGATGGGTGCCTTGCGTATTCATACGCACCAAGGCTTTTGAGATCGGCCTCGGATCTCGTTTCATAATCGAGCACCACTTGCATTAGGTTTCGGGCTCCACCGTTAAAACCACCGCCGTTGGGTACATACTGCAAATGAGCCGCCGGGCTTGGTGGTGATTGCGGGCTTGCACCCGCGTGGTGACTCTTTGTTTATTTGGTAACTCATAAATGATTTTAAAAAAACTCATTTTTTAAGCCCTTGCCGGAGCATCTCCTCAACCTCCGCGAGTTTGGCCTTGAGTGCATCGCGCTCCATCAAAACATCAATATATTTTTCGTTGAGGCGGCGCTCGGCATCGGCCCAATCTCTCCGCATCCGCTCGATCTCCGTATCCGCCGCACCTCCGCCGCTCGGCCCTTTATGGCATACAGGGCAAAGGCTCGATCCCCAAACCTCCGGAAAATAATCAACTCCGCAATTGGCGCAATGGAAACTCATCATATTTATTTTTTCCGCCCTCGGGTTTTTGCAAGTATCTCATCGATGGCGTCAGTCCATTTTTTAGCGCCATCTTTGTAAAGGAGTTTAAGGCAAAGCCGATCCTTTGAGGCATCACGGGTTTTAAAAAAGCACTCCCGAAAATCATGCCGCGAGATAAACCGCATCCGGCTTTGGCACCCGATACAGGGGAGCTCGGCCTCCGATAAAGTCACATTGATGGTGATACCATTACGCCGCCTTAAAGCCCGGTGAGGTATGGTGGCCACATTATGCCCGAAAATCGTTGGGCAATCCGTGGTGCCCGCCATATGGAGGAGCCCGTTATCAAGGCCAATTATAAACCTCGCTTTTCGCATGATTTGAGTGGCCTCGATTAAATTGGTGCGCTCTCTTAAATCAATCCCACGGCTTAAATCGTAATGGGCAAATTTGGCCTGATAATTTTCCGAGAGCTCACATTTTCCTAAAAACACCGGAGTTATACCTTTTTTAATCGTATGCTCCACCGTGCGGTTAAAGCCCTCAACGGGCACGGTGCGTACCTCCGAGGTGGCGCCCGGAGTGAAGATCGCAAAATTACTCTCCGGATCGAGCTCCGGCCAACGCCAAGGGCCATCATATTTTATCTCGGGGAGCCACCTGTGCTCATCGGGGAGCGGATCGATGCACGTAAAATACCATTGGCCCACATCCATCAAATGAGCGCCGCACGCATTGATTAATTGAGTGCCGGGTTTCGGATAACAAAGGGCGCTCCCTCGCTCATAATATTTATCAAAATCATCTCGGTGGTAAACTTGCCACCGTGGGTAATCTTTAAAGAGATATCTCGCCACCTCTAAAAAGAGCTCGGATACATATATCCGGCCATCCACTTGCGGGTACGTCTCGTGGATAAAGCGCATACTCGCGCACCAATTTATATAATCACCGACTCCGCCTTGCGCGAAAACAAAACTCACGGGCAAGGAGTGGGCTTTGAGATTAGCGCCAAAAATTTTTGGATTGAGCGTAACCTCAACTCCCGAGTACGGTTGAGGTAAGGCCATAACACCACCCGCGCCCGTACCCTTACTCTTTATCCAAGAGAGTAAACCTCCTCGCACGTGAAACCCCTTTTCTTTTTATTATCCCCTCGAAAATACCCATTTGGTGAGATGTAACAATCCCGCCACAAAAACAAAATACGGCATCCAACTAAAGGCAAGGCACGCAATGATGCCTTGGCTTAGGTGAGTGTTTCGCCAATATAAATCATTGAGCGTGGATACAAAGGCGGTAAATAAATTTACCGCCCATCCGATACCCACCACATAAAGGATGATGGTGGTTATATCCATTTAAAAACCGCCATCATCATCGTCGGCATCATCACCAAAATCCCCGCCGCTCTCGCTCTCAACATCCTCAAAATCATCTCGAGCGTTGGCGCGGCCGAGAGGCTCGCCTTTTTCGATGAGTTGGATGCCTTGCAAGTAAAGCTTAATGCCGGACCGGCCGGATGTACCACGGCCGCCAACATCTTGATACGGCACCATAAAAAGTGAGGCTCGGCAATAACATCCGGAAAAGATCTCGCGTTGATCAATGATCTCGTTTCGCTTTTGATCATAAACGCCGGGCGGGTTTTTCGAGTCGGCGTTACAATACACCGTGCCCGCGTAAATGGCCTTTTGGCCCTCCGCCATATCCTCGGGCATATCGTCACCATCCCGAAACGGCCAATTAAAATTTTTCGGCCACTTGGCTTTATCCTTACCCCAAGCGCCTTGAGCGGCCTCGAGCATCTTTTTCTTAAGCGGGCCAAGATCGGTTTTCTTTTTATCGAAGATCATTTGCACCGAGTATTTTTCCGGTGCGCCCTCTTCAAAGGCTTTAGGAGTGAAGATGTTTAAATACGATGCGCGAAATGTTGGCGTCACCGCTTTAACTCCCTCAAAATTTTGTTTTTTTACGGCCATACTATTTACCTCTTTTGGTTGATGGGTTTATCGGTACTTAATCAAAATCATCACGAGCATCGGTGCGGTAAGCACCCTTACCCTCTTTGCATATCGGCTTTGCTTGGCAAAACCGGCACCAAGGTCCGGCGCTCCGTTTCGCGTTTCGTTTTAATGTTTGATCAACTGCAAATTTAAAGAGATCCACGTATTTTGCCAAGTAATTAATCGGCACTCGCACCGCGCTAATCGGCTCACCCTTAGCGCACCGAGGTTGCACGATTTTTAAAATTACGTCGCTAAAATTAAAGTCGTATTTATGTGCAAGGCCGAGCGCGTAATAAACGAGTTGAGTATTTAGCATCTTTTCGCCTCGCGCCGTTTCCTTAAATACCTCAACCTTAACGCCGCGCCCGTGTTTGTAATCAGTCACCTCGAGCGTGCCGAAGTGCTCCACCACTCCGATATCAACGGTGCCATACATATCGGGCGCCACTAATCCCTCAAGGCTCACCCTCTCCTCAATCAAAAGATCTTTATGCGGGTGCGGTTTCCAAGAGGTGGCCACATCCTCAACGCACATTTTAACGGCACTCACCATATCGCGGGGAGCCTCTTTAGGTGGCCGGTAATTCTTTTTTGATTTAAGATTTGAGAGCCAATCCTCTAAAAGCTCGTGAGCCTTGGTGCCCTCCTCGGCGTACTTACTCTCAACCTTGGGCGGAGCTTTATCCCACATTTGCGGAGCGCCCGCACAATTAACCCAGATATCGGAGGTGGAGGCGCCAAGCCTTGCGTGCGTTTTCACTTACTTAAACCCATCCCAATCTTTAACTAAAATCACCCACGCAAACCAAAGGCACGCGAGGCCCGCAAGCATTGGTGCCATGGCGGCCGCAAACTCATAAAAAGAATTATAATGGGTGGCGGTTTGCGAAAAACTCCACCCATGGTATGAGCCCGCATAACCAATCATCGAGCCCGCCCATAAAGCTCATCACTCACGGCGCCAATGGTGGCGATAACGGCGGCCGCCGATACCACAATCACCATGGCGGGGATGATTACGAGCCCATATATCGCGGCTTTTTTAATCATTTGGTTTTTCCTTTTTTAGTTTTCTTTTTAACGGTTTCGAGCACCTCTTTACGGAGCATGAGGAGCGGGCTTTTAAATCCTTGCACCGTGGCGCTTAGATCGAGCTCCTTTAAAAGTTTAAAGGCGCGGCGGAGCGCCTGTATGTGCGCTTGGTTTTTGGTACGCTCGAGGCGGGCCAAAAGATTTACGAGCTCCGCCCGATCATTTACTAAATTTTGCTTTGGCATCTTACTCACCCTCCCTAATCGACTCATAAAGTTTATCTCTTAAAAGATTACGCACAAAATTTTTAAGATGGTGGGGATATAGCTTTGGATCGGGATATCTCTCGATTTTAAAAGCCTTTGCAATCTCCACCGCCTTTGAGCGGTAATTGCTCTCCGCAATCTCCACCTTTTCGGCCGCGTCGGCAAAATCTTGGATCATCTTTTGGATCTCGGCCGATGTTGGTTTTTTAGTTTCATCACTCATCTAATCCCTCCAAATACTTTTTAATCCGGTTTCGCAAATCTCTAAAATCTTTTTCAATACAAAGATCATCGCCGGATAGATTTATATACTCACGCAAAAGCATCTCCGGCGTATCCTTAACGATGGGCTCGATCATTACGAGGCGGGCGGTGTGCGTATCTTGCTCATGCGCCTTGTCGAACCACTCACCAAAAACTTCATTGTCATACATTCGCGCCCTAACAACCGGCGCACCCTCCAGCATCTTTTCGACGTCGGCGGCGCGGATGTGCGTACCTCCGCCAAGACAACGCTCAATGAGCTTAAGCCCAGCGCGGGCGCAGAGGGGGTATTTAGCTTCATCACTCATTATCAAACTCCCTCTCATGTTTTTCGAGCGCCGCCATTACCTCATCACCCCAACCCGTAAAGGGCACATCATCGCGGAGTTGGCGGAGGCGGTGAAGTAAACAATCGCCGTCAAATCCCAAACCCGCGCCAAATATGGCGTGGAAAGCCTCGAGCACAATACCGAGCTCTTTACGGATCTCCTCGGCGCTCCTCATTGGCACCCCATTATGAATACAATCCGCTCGTAAATAAATAATCCCGTTACACATGAGATAAATAAAAGGCTCATCACGAGCACCGCGAGGTAAAAATACGGGATCAATCGATCCATCCGCTCCTCGATACTCATTGGCATAAATCCTTTAAAGAGCTCTCAACTTGATTAAGCACCTTGGCCCACTCCTTATCATTGGCAATATCTTTTTCATCTTTAATGCGTAACCAAGCCATTAATAAAGTGTAAAAGCGGGTTTCAAAATAAATCATCTCACCGACTCCAAAGCATGGGCGAGCCCTCGGCCTTGCTCGGTGACGGGTAAACCTTTTGGCACCACTCCTATTTTAGTACGGCCTCGAGCGAGTGCTAATGCCATAATCCCCGCAGCGTGCGGCGCCGCCATTGAGGTGCCGCTCATGGTGCACGTGCCGTTAGGGCAAAGGGAGAGTACGCCACCGCCCGGTGCAATCACCATCTCGCCTTGCTTTTGGCCTCGTGATGAAAACGAGGAGGTGCGGCCGTTTTCATCCATCGAGGTGACGGCAATCACTTCGGGCATTGATGCCGGAAACCCAATTGGCCCGCCGCTCGAGTTACCGGCCGCCGCGATAAAGATGCCTCCCGCCGTCACAAAGCCTTTAACGGCCGTGCCTATCGTTGAGTCGGTGCCGCGATCCATCCCAAGCGATGCCGAGATAATCCTTGCTCCCCAAGCTCGGCACCGATTGATGCCGCCCGCGATCCACGAGCTCATGCCGGAGCCATTATTACCGAGCACTTTTACGGCATAAAGTTTAACGGCCGTGATGCCATATTTTTTTGATGCGATGGTGCCCGCTGTATGCGTGCCATGCTTTGCGGGATCTTGATCCCACGGCTCGCCTTGCACCATGGTTTCGCCACCAACCAAAACCCCATCCTCAAACTCGGAGTGCACCGAGCGATCAAGGCCGGTATCAATTATGCAAACCTTAATCGCCTTGGCGTCGCCTTGGATGGCCGAGGCCTCGGCCACTCCCACCGCTTTTTGTCCCCACGTGGTGTTTACTCTTTTTGGAGTGCCCGGCGTGGGCGGCGGGTTTGGATTTGGGCTTGGATTAGGATTTGGTGATGTGGGAGGGCACGAGGCGGGTACGAGCTTATAAATCTGATCAGGCCCATCGTGCTGAGTATGGTATATATGCTCCTCCTCAATCACCATGCCCTTTGGTACAATCGGCTCCTCGCCCTTTTTCACTCTAATCACGACGGCATTAGAGTTTGGGATCTCCCTAATTTTACCCTTGGCCGTAAAGGCCATCATCGAGAGTGATGAAACTTTACCCGGCGGCCGATAAAAATTATTTGGATCATAAAGGATGTATTGCTTTTCGCCCGACTCCTCGGCAACGCGGAGCTCGGCCGGTTGATTGGCACTTACATCTTTAGGGCGCGTTGACGCGCACGCGGTGAGTGAGAGGGCGAGGGCGAGGATTAGATTTAAAAATCTCATTTGGAAAACTCCGCGATCACATCGGCGTAATCGTTTGGATCAAGTTTATTTACGTTTTTAACTCCCCATTTTTTTTGGAGCGTCTTTAACACTTTATCCCGCTCGCCCTTTTTATTTTTACCCACAAAGTTTTTAATCGTGGTGATCACATCCTCGAGTAAAAGCTCCTCGGCGGGCTCCTCCTCATTGATCTCATCCTCGATCTCCTCGATCTCTTCATCAATCTCATCGTCGATCTCGGCGGGCTTTTCGTTTTTCGGCGGCTTTACTTCGGGCGGCTTTTCGGTGCCTCCGCCATCGCAAATATTTTTTATCGTGTTATACACCTGAGCGTAAACCTCATCCGCTTTATCGCTCGGGATTTCGAGAGTAATTGATATTTTCATAATTATGCTCCTTTAGGGCCGAGGCCCACTTTGTTTATATTTATTTTTTTAAGTTTATTAGCCGATACGATTTTATCATCGATGGTGCCGGAGATTACTAAGTAATCCACCACCACCGTATCCGTTTGGCCGATGCGGTGAGCTCGATCCGCCGCTTGCTCGTTATCGGCCGGGCTCCACGAGCTCTCCACAAAGATACAGCGCGTGGCCTTTGTTAAATTATGGCCCACCATCGTTGAGATTTGGCCAATGAGTAATCTTAAATCCCCATTTTGAAAATCCTTAATGCGCTCATCACGCGCCCTTGGTTTCGTACCGCCGTCGATCACGGCGCATGAGGTGATTTTCGAGAGCTCTTTTTCAAGGAGTGTAATCACCTCGCGGTGCCACGCAAAAACGAGGAGGCTCTCACTAGAGTTATCGAGGATATCTTTTATGTACTCTAAAGCCACCGGCACTTTATCGATGCCGTTAAGTCTTCGGTACTCACTTAAATCACCAAGGTGGCGGTGCTTTATCATCTGATCAGCATCGCCTTGATATTTTAAATAAAGAGCTCGGTTAAGCTTTTTCGTATCCTTAGTTTCCGAGCCATTAAGCGGGATGATGCGCTCCTCTTTTGGCCCAAGCTCCGGCATCATCTCGGCCTTTGATCTCCTCATCATAAAGTCTTTTTGGATGAGGCGAGAGAGCACATCAAGATTTGAGGCGCCCGTATAATCCCATCCGTGTTTCGTTTCAAAGGCATTACAAAATTTAAGCCCATATGTATGTTTATCCATAAAGTGGATCGCGTTATGGGCGAGCGAGGAGAGTACGCTAAAAAGCTCAATCGGCCGATTGGGCATTGGTGTACCGCTTAAGCAAATCACTCGCGGGATGCGCGACGTGATCCCGCCAAAAAGGGCCTTAGTGCGCTTTGCATCCGGGCTTTTAAAGCGATGCGCCTCATCGATTATTAAGAGCTCGAAATTTCGTTGGCGGATAAAATCCTGAATAGTTGAGCGATCAAGGAGGGAGTCGGGTAAAACGATTACACTCTCCTTTGATGTTTGAGCGGCGGTGCCGTTTGATATCTGATCAATCGAGGGATTGATGAGCCACGTCTTTAACTCTCTTTGCCAATTAGTCACCAAAAACGGCGGGCATATAATAAGAGTATCCGCCCGGAGGGTATTGATCACCGATATGGCCGTTGGTGTTTTTCCAAGGCCCATATCAAAGGCGAGATAAGAGTGATTACGAGTTAAGGCAAAGCGGGCACCATCCTCTTGAAACCGTTTTAAACGCTGATCTTTTGGGATGCGGATATCGAGCGTTGGCCAATTAATCGTATCCACCGAGGTGTTACCAATCACCTTGCGGGCGGTTTCATCAAAATATTTTAAGAGCCGTGCCGCCGTTGAGATCTTTTTCGTTTGCCACTCTCTTGAGATCGGGCTCCAAAAAAATCCGGCATCCTTTGGGATCGCTCGATCATCGTGATGGCAAACGCATATAAATGTGCGAGTGGCGGCATCGTATGTGATGGTGATATTATTTGGCGTTGGCATATCGGCGCCGCTCCTCCCCTTTTAAAATTTTCGCTTGCTCGTATGTAAAATCACAGTGCATGGTTTAGGCAAGCATAAAATTTTTTGGGAGGATGATAATGCAACGGACAAAATTGCAAGAATATATGTATGGGTTTCCGGCGGAGGATTTGGCGAGGCGTTTAAAAGTTTGCCCTCGTACAATATCTTATTGGCGCACGGGAGAGCGGATGCCACCGATGCGGGCGCTCATAAAAATTGCGGCTTTATCGGATGGGTTTTTGACTTGGGATGATATCGAAACCCACGTAAAAAAATTTAGCAAATAAAAAAGAGGCAAAATCCAAATGATCAAATACATCGAGGCGTATCATCGATTAGGGTGGGCCATACATTTTTTACGGCCAAAATCAAAAATCCCCATTGAAAACGGGTGGAGTAAAGGCCCACGGAAAACTTTAGAGAGTTTAAAAAGCGGATACCGGGATGGTTATAACATTGGTGTACGTCTTGGCGCGGCATCAAAGGTGGGTGAGGGATTTTTATCGGCCGTTGACGTCGATATAAAAAGCACCGACGCGGCGCACGTGGCGGAGGTGGAGGAGGCGCTCCGGCGGCTCGATGTACCGGCCGATGCGCCAACTGTGATGAGCGGGCGGGGAGGCGGCTCGAAACATATATATGTAATCGTGCCTAATCCCTTAAAAGGGATGCTCCTCATGCGCTCGCCTGAATTGGTGCGAGTTTATATGCCATCCGTGGCACCCAATCGGCGCGAGCGGGCGGAGATCTCGGTTGAGGATTTAAAGGCCGGGATTAGGCTTCGAGCCGCGTGGGAGATCTCCTTTATGGGTGAGGGCCAGCAAGTGGTGCTCCCTCCCTCGGTGCATCCAGATACTTTAAAACGATATAAATGGAGTAAGCCTTTTAAAAATTTAAAGGCCGCCTTTTGGGTGCCGCCAAAGAGCGCCATGGTTTCACCGGAGGTGGCGAGGGATGAGTCGGGTGCAAAATTTAAAGTGGTGCCGGTTGATCTTTACGGCTCAACGCTCTCGGATAACATCATCTCTCAATTAGTTGATGGCGACGGCGTGGTGGATAGATCGAGTGCTTTATTTGGCGTCGCCATCGCGATGCGAAAATCTGGATTTTCCGAGGATGAGATTTTAAGCGCACTAACGGATCAGCGTAATTTTTTAGGGAGCGTTGCTTTTGATCATACAGGGAGTAAGGACCGGGCGCGTGCCGCCGAGTGGGTAAGACGTTTTACACTCCGTAAAGCTAAAAAGGCCGCATCGTCGGCGGATGATTTTGATGATGGCGGCGGGCCGGTGGTAATCGATGAGGCTAAAAATGAGGCCTTGATCAACTCGGATCTCGAAGATGATTGGAAAAATAAACTCACCCGCAAAAAAAGCGGTGGAGTTGAGCGCACCTTTGAAAACATCCTTTTAATTTTATCTAACTGCAATGGGCCAAAGCCATTTATCGCGTATAACGATTTCGAGCATAATCTATATTGGCTCCGCGATATGCCGATGCTCGAAGTTGAAAACACTCCTCGAAAAATCGAGGAGGTGGATTTTATTAGGGTGAGGTATTACTTAAGCTCCAAATGGAAAATGGAGGTAAAAGAATCCTCCGATATCATCCCCGCACTTGAGAGGCTCGCACATCGAAACTCGTTTCACCCGGTGAGGGAGTTTTTAAAGGGTTTGGTTTGGGATGGAAAACCGCGCATAGATACGTGGCTTAAAGATTATCTCGGCGCAAGTGGGCCGGATGATTATTTAAAACTCGTGAGCTCCAAATTTTTACTCGCCATGGTGGCGCGAGTGATGGTGCCGGGGATCAAGTTTGATACCATTCTTATATTAGAGGGCGCTCAAGGAGTCGGTAAATCGACGTGCGGCCGGATACTGGCCGGGGAGGAGTGGTTTGCGGATACGCACCTTGAGATCGGGCGAGGGAGCGAAAAGAACATGGCAATGTTCGGAAAATGGGTTTACGAGCTCGGAGAGCTCGCGGCGTTTAAGACGGCAAAGAGTATCGAAACTCTAAAGCAATTTTTAAGCTCGCCCGTTGATCATCTGAGAGTGCCATACGGCCGAAGATACGCCGACTTTAAACGGCAACTCGTTTTTATCGGCACCACTAATCAAACCAATTATTTAAACGATACCACGGGAAACCGAAGATTTTGGCCGGTAAAAGTATCGGGCGCTCTTAATCATAAAAAATTCGAGGATATACGGCACCAACTCTTGGCCGAGGCTTATTTCCGTTGGTGCGTGGGTAATGAGCGCCTTTGGCTCACTAAAGAGGAGGATAAAATCGCCGATAAAATTAGAAACTCTCGGATGGAGTTTGATGATATCCACCGCGCCGTTGGTGAGTTTTTTAAAGGTGAAGTCGGCGAAAAACTTAATGAGTTTACGCTAAGGGATTTTGTGGATTTGATCCCTGAATTGGATGGGATTAAGCGAGATAGGTACATGAGTATTAAAATGGCCGACTCGCTCCGGCGGCTCGGATACCACCAAAAAACGGTGAGGGTAAAAGGCATCCCGTGCAAGCGATGGGTAAAAAAGGAGTGAAAATCCAAAATATTGAGTTACGAGTTACATCTTGGTTACACGGTTTTAAGAGTGAAAAATCGCTCTTTGTAACTTGTAACTTTATATTTTCTTATAAATATATAGAGTAATAATATATAGGGTATAGGGTATATACGTATATACGTATAAAGAAAACATTTTTATTTTAAGGTTACAGGTTACAATTGAAAACCAAAAAATTCACAAAGGAGTAAAGAGATGAAACGAAAATCTAACGCCAAAAAATCCAAATCGGCGCCCGCGCAAACGGTGATTTACCGGATGGATCATGCACAATTTGCAGCCCTCATCTTGGTGCTCGAAGATATTTACCATGCTCTTGATATTATCGGCCTCAACCGCACCGGAGTATCATCCGGCACCACTGAAAAGATTGCGATGGAGCTCGGGAGCATTAAAGAGCATCTTGAAAATCTCGCGGATGTGGCGGCATCAAAGCTAAGTTAAAAAAAAATTGGGGAGGGGATAATGGCAAAACGGAAAAAGGCCAAGCCCACGGATGGCTTTGGGCCGAGGGAGAGGGCAAAGGTTAGGGCGGCGGTAAGGCTCGTATGGCATAGGTGCCATGCAAGGCGGCTCGCGCAAAAGCGAGCGATTGGGCCGGATGGGTTTTTGGTTTGCGAGAGTTGTCAAAAAAAATCTCCGAAACTCGCGGTGGATCACATCCATCCCGTGGGTGAAGTGGATGAGGGCTTTTTGGAGCGGATGTTTGTGCCGAGCCATAAACTCCAAAACCTTTGCCCGCCATGCCACCGCAAGAAAACAAACGCGCAACGAAAAAAACGCCGTTGACGGGATACTTTAAAAATCCATACGCTTTTAATTCGTACAATCCAAACCACGGGCGGAGCTCATGCAAAAGAAAAAGTATCTTATTAGCAATTTGGTTTACGGAGATCTTTATTTAAAAATCTTTTTGGATCGCCACCTAAAGAGCGTGCTCGATGATGCAAACCTCCCGAGGGTAAAAGATCAAGTCGATATCGAGTACAGGATTTACACCGACACCACCACGCAAGAAAAACTTAAAACCCATCCGATGATCAAAAGGCTTGCGGCGTATGCTAATGTTGAGATTGTGGTTTTTGAGTGGGATAACACTCCCGATAAATTTGGAGCTCGATATCCGCTCCTCATGATGGTTTTTAAAGCCACAGTCGATTACGCGCTCGAAAAGAATTTTGATTATGTAACCGCTTGGGTGGCCGATTTAGTGGTGGCAAAGGATTTTTTCTCTCGCATCCTCTCTCGGATGGAGGAGCATGATGCGGTTTTCGTTTTACCTTTGAGAGCCGCCTTTGAGAGCACGGCCGGTGCTTTTGGGCAAATCAATGGCGCCCTCCTCGATGTAAATCTTTTTAATTTAGGGTATCAACATCTCCACCCGCTTTGGATTGCGTGCCATTGGGGATCAAAACGCTTTACGCGGATGCCGTATACGCTTTTATGGAGCTCCGGCCGTGGGCTCCTCGCCCGCTCGTTTTCCGTGACGCCAATTATTTTTAAGCCACAAAAAGAGATGCTAAACACTAACGGTATGATCGATGGCGACATCCCGCAATTTTTTAAAAATCCCTTTTGGTGCGAGGATTGGATCGACGCTCCCGTGATGGGAGTGGAGCCGCTCTTTTGCCATTACCCGCCGTTTTCAAATCAAAAAAGCTCGGTGCCGTTTATTAGGCGATGGGCTTACAGGCGCGAGAGCCCGCCCATCCATCCCACGCAAAGGCCGCTTTTAAAGAAAAGGCTTTATTACCCATCTCGAAAATACGCCGGGGTATCTTGGTGGATGCGCCTTAAAAGCGATATAATCACCTTTTTAGTTGGCTAAATACCTCGCACTTTTGTGCTAAGTATGCGATAATGATTGCTTAACTTTTAAAAAAGGAGCGATCAATATGGCCCATCCCGAAACCATCGTTTTTAAAATTGCAAAAGCAAAAGACCGACTCGATGGCTTAATGCGCTTACCTAAAAAATCTGACGAGGATTGGAACATCATCGCGGATTTGAGAGCGTATATCATCGATCTTTTCGAGGAGCTCGGTGAGGCGAAACGCGATCAAAAGGCGGATAAATATTTTGAGCGAGGTGAAAAGTGAAACGGCAAAGACGTTGGCAATTTGAAAAAATCGAGATGTGGGTAATCATGTTGGCGCTCGAAAATTTTCCCGCCAAACAAGTTTGGCAATGGGATATGGCTCAATGGGTTTATTTTTACGAGCGCATAAATCGGGGAGGTGCAAAGTGAAAATCAAAGTCACGCGGATATCGCAAATGGGTAATCGCGTTTTATACGATGGCCCGGCCATCGAGCATGATTATCCGATTACCGACTTTTTTAAAATCGTTGCAAACTCCCGAGGCGATGGCGAGGGAGTAAATTTACGTTTCGGGTATATAAACACCGAGCGCGAAAAGATCGAGGTTAAGTGCGTACTCACTCCCGATGAAACCATCAAGATGTACACCGATCTCGTTGGATGGCTCTCATCGATCATCGAAGAGCGCAAGATGGAGATCAAGGCGGAGGTAAAGTAATGGATCATCTAAATTGGCCCGAGGCGTTTTTAATTAGCGTGATGGTTTTGGCCATGATGGCGCCAATCATAATCGTTTTGTGGAGGGATTAATGGCGTGGGATGATTACACTCACCGCGACCTTGCACGCGATTACGAGGGAGATCGCATCGAGTGCACGTGCGCGGATTGTGGCAAAAAGTTTTTAAAAGGCGAGGAGGGCGATAACGAGCGGATTTGCCTCCGGTGCCAAGAGAGCGCAAGACTTGAGCGCATGAGAGAGCGCGGGGACGATGGTGATTAAGGCCGCGCCGCATCCAAAAGAGCATCGCGTTAAACGCGAAAATCAAAAAGATCCGGCCTCGTTTCCGAGGCCGGAGATGGCAAAAACTCACCAAAATCATTTTTAAAAGGTTTTGGGATCTAACGCCGATCCCATTAGGTAAGCTTTAACGCGCTGTGAGCGCGTGCCTTAGCGTGGCTTTAAATCGATTTTTTGCAAGCGTTTAAAAGTTGCTCTTTTAAACCATCTTTGAGCGGGCCACCGGCGCATCCCCACGCGGCGGGCACTTTTGTGAGGGCGCCACTTAAGAGGCCATCGATCAAAGGTCCACAAACCACATCACCGATGATGCTCTCGGCTTTAACTTCACAAACGCGGAGTTTCGCAACTTGCAATTCGATATCGGCCAAAATCGCGCTTTCGTTTGAGCACGCGAGTTGGGTTTTGATCTCGCTTGCAACATGAGCGGAGATGGTTTTTGCCACCGCGCACGCCGGGCTTTTATCGGTACAGGAAACTAAACCGGCCACCATCAAGACGGCCAAAATCATTTTGAGCATATATCCCCTCCTAAATTTTAGGGTGAAAAAGTTAGATATACCGTACCCATCGCTTATCGTGAGTCAAGATCATTGGGATAAAGTACGGGATGCCATTTTTGATCACTCCTAATCCCAAAGTCGGTTTATTACGGGAGTTTTTAGCGTAATCAAAATTATACTGATCGATATCGATGAGGCATCCCGTGTTAAGGCCAAAGAGGGAGCCATATTCAGATACGGAGTGGATCACGCCGCCGCCTGAATGTTGATGGCCGATAACGGTGCTCATTTGGTTTTGGCGTGCGGCGTTTAGCGCGGCCGTCGGCCCGCTTACGTTTTCGCCATGCTCAAATACCACTCCCTCATGCACCCACCGATCCCGCCACATCCAACCGGGCGGTGCCTCGTATACCTCGGCCACGGAGCGCATAAATTCTTGAGGGATGCCGGAGAGGTATGCCTTTTTCCAAGCCCGGTACGTATGATTGGAGGCGCATAAAAAGGTTTTTGGATATGCCGCGTACCAATCGCGGAGGTGGTGGATCGCCTCTTTGAGCTCATCGCGCCCGCTCCGGCCGCTTGGGTTTGCGGGCCACCGGCCGAGCGTATGTTGATCCACCTCATCGCCAAGATTTACCACAAAGCGATTACCATCCGGAAACCAAGTTTTATCAACGTGCTTTACAAAATCGAGGGCATCTCGATGCTCCGCCGGGCATTGAAGATCACTAATGCATAATACGTTTAGCATCAATGCTCTCATCATACGGGAGAGCGCGGATAAAATATCAAACAAAAAAGATAGGGCCTCGACTTACGCCGAGGCCCAAGTGGTGACAGGGCCTAAAGGCTTTTATCTCTTTAGGTGTTTTGAAAATTTATGCGGGATCAACGGCCTCGAGTTTGAGGTTGATGAGTACAGCCTCACCGCTCAAACACTCGATCTCACCTTTGCCGAGGATCTCTTTAACTCCCTCGCCAAGATCGGCATCGCCTTTGGCGAAAATCTCCACCAAACCGACTTTGCCGGAGCGTTTGAAACGGGCGCTCATGCCGTCGATAATCTCGAGAGTGCCGAATGATTCATCACTCAGCGAAAACTCAAGTTTATCATCTTGTACTTTTGCCGGGTTTCCGGCCGCATCTAAAATCTCGCCCACCGAGATAAGACACTCTTTACCTAATGCTAATGGTAGCATATGGAGCTCCTTTGTTTGCCCGTCGATTGTACCAAAAAGTTTAATCCGGTGAGCCACCCCAACGGGCACCATGAGGCGCTCGATCCGGCTTAAACGAAAATCAATGCTCTCTAAAATCTCAGATACGCCTCTCGGCTTTCTTGCCATCTCAATCTCCATCCATCTTTTTATGAGCGCGGTTAAAAAAACCGAAACCATAACCGCCGTAATTAAAATATCCATTTGAGTTTCCAGTTTGGTGATATTTATGGAGATGAGTCACGTTTTATTTGCGTGGAGTTGACAATCTCAACTTTTATCCGGCACGGTTTAAGTACCATCAAGGGATACTAAATATGCAATCCAATGTTTTAAAGGCCAAGGTTGATGGCAAAGCGTAAACCCGTGGAGCCGAAACCAAAAATCCCGAAACGTAAATCGTGGAGCAAGTTAAAGCCCGGCGATAAACATTATAACAAAGGCCGCCCGGCCACTAAACTCCCCTCCACCGAGGAGGCGATTTTCAGATTGGCCGAGATCGATTGCACGTATGCCGAGATCGCGGCGGTGCTCGGGATTACCGTGCAATCCCTTGCAAAAACATATGCGCAAATAATCAAGGCCGGGAGAGAGCACGGCAAGCAAAGTCTCAAACGCGCCCAATTTAAAACCGCTCTCAAAGGCAATCCCCAGATGCTCATTTGGCTCGGTAAACAAAGGCTCGGCCAACGGGATAAAGTGGATAACTCCCACTCCATCGTTGATCCGATAAAAACCATGAGCCAAGAGGAGCTCGAGAGGGAGATCAAACATCTCGAGCAATTTAAACTCCCCGAGAGCGAAAACTCCGGAGCTCCGCAAATCGAGAGCGCAAGCGATAATCCCGAGGGCGAGGTGATTGATGTACTGGCCGAGCCCGTACCGCAAGATGATGAGAGTTAAATACCGGCGGGTGAAACTCCGTCGAGAGTGGATGAGGAGAGAGTGCTTAAGATCTCTTTACTCGTTTACAAAATATTTTTGGCCGGTGATTGAGCCCGGCCAACCTTTTGTGGATGGGTGGCATATCGAGGTGGCTTGCAAACATCTCGAGGCCGCCGCACGTTTTGATTTAAAAGAGCTCATCATCAATTGGCCTCCCCGCCATATGAAAAGCATCCTCGTAAACGTAATGTTTCCGGCGTGGGTTTGGGCGCATGAGGAGTGGGCCTCTCGTAAATTTATGTGCGCCTCATACTCGGAGCGTTTATCGGTGAGGGATGGGATCAAGATGCGGATGCTCATCGAGAGTAAACAATACCGAGGCCTTTTTAATCCCTCGTGGGAGTTGAGGGCGGATCAAAACCAAAAGTTAAAATTTGAAAACACCAAAGCGGGCCACCGTTTCTCAACCTCCGTTGGTGGATCAGTCACCGGAGAGGGTGGCGATTACTTACTCCTTGATGATCCGATCAATGCGCTCGACTCAAATTCAAAAGTAATTTTAGAGGATACCAATGAGTGGTACGATATCGCGTGGAGCACTCGGGCTAATAATCAAAACGCTCATTGCAAAATCCTAATCATGCAACGGCTCCATGAAAAAGACACCACCGGCCACATACTCTCGAAACAAACCCGGCCGCTTAAATCCGAGAGGGCTCATTTAGTTTTCCAAGCCCGTTTCGATCCCACCGCAAAAATAAAATCGGAGAGCCCGATACCGTTTAAAGATCCAAGAGTCACTCCGGGTGAGCTCCTTTGGCCGGAGAGATTTGATCAAAAGGCGATCAATCAACTCGCGGCGGATTTAGATGCCACCGGCCTTGGGCAATCTTTTTCACAATTACAACAGGAGCCAAGGCCCGCAACGGGTGGATTATTTAAACGCGATTGGTGGCGCCGATATGAAAAGCCGCCAAGCCTCATCAATGAGATCATCGTTTTCATCGATGCCGCGCAAAAACCGGGCATCACCAACGATTTTTCGGCACTCGCAACATGGGCGAGGTGCGCGGATGGATATTACCTCCTCGATCTTTGGCGAGGTAAGGTTGATACACCAACCCTCGAGGCCATAACCATGCAAAAATATTTACTGATTAGGCCAAACGGTATGGTGATTGAGGATAAATCGGCGGGCTCAAGTCTCATCCAATATTTGGTAAGACTGGACAACCCATTGATACCCGTGCTCCCATATAATCCGAGAGGCGATAAAGAGGTGAGGGCAAGTGCCGCAACTCCGGCGGTGGAGGCGGGCAAATGTTTCTTGCCATCCCGTAAAATTATAAGTCACGATGATGCCGGAAACGAGATCGATCTAATCGAGGAGTTTATCAACGAGCATGAGCGTTTTCCAAAAGGAGCCCATGATGATCTCGTGGATACCACATCGATGATGATCGATTATTTTTCAAAACGATTACCCATAAACCCAAGGATTAGATCATTATGAGTTTAGGATCTCGCATCCTCAATTGGTGGAGTAAAGAGTCACTTGCCCGTACCGCTCTCGTGGCCAATCAACTCGGGCGCCCGGTGCAAACGCCGGTAAATTATGAAAACTTGGCGCGGCTTGGGTACGGTAAAAGCGCCATTGCATATACCTGTATCTCAAAAATCGCGGGGAGCACGAGATCCTTTAAATGGCTTTTATACGATAAAAAAAATCCGAGCAAACCTCAAGAGCTCTCAAAGCATCCCCTCCTTGATCTTTGGCTTAAGCCAAACCCGATGCAATCCACCGCCGATCTATTTGAAAACATGATTGCGTTTTACGTGCTCACTGGAAACTCATACCTCGAGGCCAATCGCGGGCTCTCAAAATCCGGCCCTCCTTTAGAGTTATGGAGTGTACGGCCGGATAAGATGAAAATCATCCCTGCCGAAAACGGATATCCTAAAGCGTATGAGTTTAACGCCGGTGGAGTGACGCGCACTTGGCCGGTGGATATGGTAAAGATGCTCTCCGATATCCTCCATTGGCGCACCTTTAATCCACTTAATGATTGGTATGGGATGGCACCATTACAGGCCGCCATGCTCTCGCTCGATCAACAAATTGCGGGCGCCGAATGGAATTTGGCACTTCTCCAAAACTCGGCCACGCCATCCGGTGTCTTGCAAGTAAAGGTTTCCGAGGCCAATCCCCGTGGTGAGATAACCGATGAGCAATATAAAAGGATGCGGGCCGATTACGAGGCCAATTATCAAGGAGTGAAAAACACCGGGAAACCCATGATTATTGAGGGCGGTTTATCTTGGACACAAATAGGCCACTCTCCCCGTGATGTTGATTACTCAAAAGG
>Ga0075458_10000162_pt1 | contig 21472 bp, 29 predicted proteins | sample DEB3_08_DNA_FD_77576 | JGI IMG/M metagenome (GOLD analysis project Ga0075458, IMG submission 77576) | Aqueous microbial communities from the Delaware River and Bay under freshwater to marine salinity gradient to study organic matter... | ecosystem: Environmental > Aquatic > Marine > Coastal ... | reverse complement strand
CAGCGAGTTGGAGCTGCGCTGTGTGGAGCAGGACGGCCCGCTCAACACACGCACGGATCTGAGGTAGAGGACGATGGCCTTCAAGAAGATCGACGAAGACGCCGCTGCGCCCGAGGAGCCGCTCGACGGCTTCTTGCTCCAGGGCATCAGGGCAAACGCTGAGGCCATCGACGCCGGACGGTTTCGCCGCACGTCCTGGGCGCTGGCGCAGGGCCGCACGCTGCGCATCGGGGCCTACCGGGCGATGGCCCTGCCGCTGTGCAGCCTCCAGCTTGCGCCGCGCATCACGACGCTGCGGGTGCGGCTGCGCGGGCTGTGCGACGACGGCGAGGTGTACCTGGGGCTGGCGCTGCTTGACCCCGTCACCGGGCAGATCACCAGCACCGCCACGCCCACCACCCTGTCAGCCGGTGACGAGGACGCGGTGCTTGACCTCGACGTCACCGGGCGCCAGGGGGTGGTCCACGTCGCGCTCGTCTACCGCAGCGAGGTGGTGGCGGGCGGCAGCACCAAGGTCAACTACACCGCAGGCACCAACACCCTGATCGACGCCGGGCGCGTAGAGCTCGGTCCGGGCTTCACACTCAATCCAACCGAGCGCTACGTGTTGACCTTCGAGGACTCGGGGGCCCTCGCCTCTAACCCGCTGGCTGGAGGGTATCCGCCGCGCCTGGAGCTGATCGAGTGGGACGACGCCACGGACGAGACATGCCAGACCTGGCCCGCCTACTATGGGGGGTGGTTTGACCTGGCCTACTCCAACTACGGGATACGGGTCAACAAGCTCGGGAGCTTCGACATCTACGGAGTGAGCGTCGAGGAGCGGGCCGTCTCCGCGCAGCCCACCCTCTCCTACAGCCTAGAGCCTGCGATCCCTCCAAGCGTGCGGGCCGTAGGGAGCCTGCACGCCCGGCTGCGGGAGCTGCACGTGTTGCGCAGCGTGATCCACCGATCAGGGCCGTGCTGCGACCAGGTCCTCGACGCCGACGGGCGCCTCGTGAGCGCGTGGGGGGTCAGCGCCCAGGCCGACAGCGCCTCCTGGCAGCCGGTGGCCTGGGGCTACGTCGGGGGCTACGACGACGACCAGACCGAGGTCCAACTCCCCAGCCCCGTGACCTACGACCGCTCGACGATCCGGGCGTTTGGACTCCTGGCGGTCGGCTACCCGGCCTTGAGCGCGCCGCGAGACCTGCTTGAAGTTCGGGTGCGCTTGAAGGTCTACACCTGGAACGGCGGGGCGGGGGCGTGGTCGACGCTTGCGGGCACGAGCGAGGAGACGATCCTGTACCCGGTGGTGATGACCGCCGATCCGGCAGATCCCGAGAGGGCGCCGGGGCTGCTCCTGGGCCTGAACCGCACGTCGTCGAACGCCGGCGCAGGCCAGTCCTTCCACACGCTGCGCTCTAGCTGGCCGGTGGCGAGCCTGATGCCCCCCAACGGCTTTGTTGACGACGTCGGACAGGGGATCCCGCTTGGGGGGCTGACCCCCTTTGAGGTCGAATACCAGGACGGCGGCAGCGCCGACCGGATGGTGGTGGTGGAGGTGCGCGGGTCGCTGACCACCACCACCGGCGCCGATGCGCCCTATCCGGGGCGGATCCTGGTGCCCAGTTGTACAATCCAGACCGTGCCCAGGATCGCGTGAAGGAGGTGTGACGTGGCGTTTCCCTCGGATACCCTGGCCTATCAGCAGGTTGGCCCGCTGCCCGACGAGGCGGCGGTTGGACGTGTGCATCCTGGAGGCGTGATCGGCGCTGAGAATTTATCTCTGCTCCAAAACGCGCACCGTGGCTGGACACAGGAGGCCCGCGCGCGGCTGTGCGAGCTGAGCGGACCGCCTGCGTCCACCGAGGGCGCGGCCACTGCCTGGGCTGAGACCTCGTCGCTGGTCAACGTCGTCGTCGCTGGGGACGTGCCGCTGGCGCGGGCTGAGGATCGACCCGACTGGACGGTGTACGTGGACGCCGAGAACGCCGACGTCACGACGCAGGTGGTGGACGGGGCGGGGGTCGTGATCGATGGGTCGCTGCTGACGTTCGCGGGCGCGCGCGCACAGCAGACCGACGCCCTGACGGTCCCGACGGCGCTGGCCACCAACCTCTTCCTGCGCATCTCCTTGGCCAGCCTCGACGGCAACCCGTGCTACCTCTACGCGCTGCGGATCTACGAGGACAACACCACGACCTGATCCTGTTCAGTAGCAGCGCCCGATCTTGGTGGTGTAGGATCGGGGTCTGTTCTGGCTCCTCGAAGGAGCGTTACCGGGAGACGCAGCATGGCAAACGCAGTGATCCAGCAAGCGGGCACCCTGGCTCCCACCACCCTCGGCTCGGCCACCGTCAACGCCACCGACGCCGCCCCGACGACCGACGCGGACGGCGTGAGCTGCTCGGGCTACTCGGCCGTGGGGGTGAGTCTGGCCGCTCCTTCTGCGGGCGCCACCTGCACCCTGCGCCCCTGGGTGTACCTGGGCGGGCAGTGGGCGCGGGTGCGTGACAGCGCGGGGGCGCTGGTGGAGTTTTCCGTCGGGGCCGACGAGACGTTCAGTTATGTCTTCACGGTCCCGACGGTGGAGCGCTTCTTGCTCCAGGTCTCGACCCTCGCGGCGGCCGCCACCTACACCCGCGCCTACGCGGTCGCCGGGCCGGGGGTGTGAGATGAGCTTGCTTCTACCGGGGATGCTCGCGGGGGTGATGGGCGCGACGGGGGGCGGAGCGGCGGCCTTGGAAACGGTGGCTACCTACGGCGACCTCCCGGCCTCGCCGTCGCCCAACCAAGCCGTGTTCGTCACCGACGTTTCGAGCGTCTACCAGTGGGACGGGGCGGCCTGGAACCTTCTCACCACGATCACGGTGGCGACCTCCGGCGATCTGCCCTCGTCGGGGGTGTCGTCGGGAGACAAAGCCCTGGTGGGCGGCAATCAGGTCTGGACCAAGAACGTAGGGATCGGGTGGACACAAACCGCACCTGCGCCCGCTGGTGTGGCGACCGACCCCGCCTCAGATCTTGACCTCGCGACCGACTACACGGGTGAGGTTGAGTTCTCCTCCACGGCTTTGGCTGCCGCGTCGTTGTCGTTGTCGGGCGGCGATGCGGCAAGCCTCGCTCTCGACGTTGACCAAGTGGTCACAAGCGGCGGCAACCCCCAGACCGTCACCTTGACACGCCAGGACTTCACCGCGATCGCTGACGCCTCGCTCGATTGGCAGGCCACCGACGGCTCTACGGGTTCGGTGGCGATCACCGCCGACGAGGTCGCGTCGCTGGCGGCGCTGCTGACCCTCCAGTCCTTCAACCACGTCTGGGGGTTTGCGACCTCGACCGAGGACACCGGGGTCACGGGCGGCAAGACGCTGACCTTCTCCGGCACCTCCCGCGAGGCCAGCGCTCTCCAGGCTGCGCTCGGCCAGATCAACCTCGACGGGGCCACCGACCACGCGCAGATCGGGACCACCGACTTCTCGCGCACGCAGGATCGGACGTTCGTCCTGTACTGGACGACGACGACGTACACCAACACGCGCTGTCACGCCAACTTCGGCACGTTCAACGCCGCGTCGGTCTTTGGCTACTTCGCCATCAACGGCAGCGGCGCCTTGGTCTGGCAGAAGCAAGATCTCGCGACAGCACTACAGGCCCTCGCCACGGCCTCCTCGGCGGGCAGCAACCGACAGCTCGTGGTGATCCGCTACGTCCACGGGGGCACGTCGAAGCTCGACTACCGCCACGCAGGCGGGTCGCGCGTCAGTGTCTCCGGCAGCGTAGCAGCGGGCTCGACGGGCAACGAGAGCCCGATCCTCGGCGGCAACGGCACCCTGTACAACGGCGTGGATGCCAAGGTGGCTTGTGCCGGGATCAAGAACGGCAGCCTTACAGACGCGCAGGTGAACGCGCTCTTCACGATGGTGGGGATGGGATGAGCAAGATCGAGGCAGCAAACGGGCGCCTACAAATCCTGCTTGACCCCTCGCGCGAAACTGAGGCGGCGCAACAGCACGAGTGCGACACGTTGGCCGAGGCGGTGGAGTGGCTGCGCTCCCAGGGTTGTGACCCCGTCGCGCAGTTCGGAACCGAGGCGCTGCTCTTGGTAGACGCGCAGGCGGTGGGGCAGCGCCCCTTGCCTGTGGACGACCCAGCCCCGCAGCCACGCCGGACCTCCAGACCGAAGAAGTAGGAGCCCGACCATGCCCGCCGTTGACGCTCTCCCACCCCGCCTCGAAGACCCGCCCCGCCAAGAGCGCCCCCGCTCCACCACGCCCGACCCCTCCGATCCCGAGTGGATCCGGCTGGCCAAGAGCGCGACCTCCACGCATCTTCAGATCCCCGCGCTCGGGAGTGACCCCGAAGCGGCCGCGCGCTGGACGCTTGATGACATCACCAAGCCCCCTGCGCCTGACCGCAAAACCGCGAAGGCCGCCAAGCTCCCTGCTGTGCAGCCCGCTCCCGTCGCATGGATCCCCAGCAACGCCCCGCTTCTGGTCGGCCTGGGGGCGCTGGCGGGGTTCGTGGGGGCGCCTGCGGTGGCCTCGGCCACAGAGATCGCCCCGCTCCCGGCGCAGCTCGGCACCTGGGGGATTGTGGCCTACGCGCTGGTGAAGGTGGTGCAAGAGCTGCTGACGTGGCGCCGAGAGCAGCTTGCCGAGCGTGGGGCGCGCGAGGAGGCGACCCGGTTGCGCGCCGAGGTGGTGCGCCTGACCGCGCGCGTGGAGCAACTCGACGAGGCGCGGGACGCGGCGCTGGCCCGCGCGGTGTCGGCGGAGGCGCGCTTGGAGGAGAGGGGGCGGCGATGACCGACATCGGCATCTGGATCGACGGCCCCGTCCCCAGTGAGGCGCAGATCCCAGCATGGGCAGACGAGATCGCCTCCACGGGGGCGAGCCTCGCCTCGCTGTGGTGTGTGGGCGATCCCTTGCACCTGCCTCGCTGGGGAGGTCGTGCGCTGCTGTTGGCGACGAAGGCGCTGCGCGCGCGCGGGCTTGTGGTGCGCTGGACGATCTGGGGGGACTCGCGCCCTGCCAAGATCGAAGAGCAGCGCGCGGCGTGGGCGCAGATCGTGCCTGCGTTCTGGGCAGCGGGTGAGCCGCTGGCCGAGATCGAGGTCGACTTGGAGGAGGCGTGGCGGGATCCGGCGGGGGCGACGCTTCTGGCTCAGGAGCTCGGGACGCTGGGCCTCACGATCACCGCGTGCAACAGCGTGCCGGGCCCCAAGGTCAGCAAGGCGGTGCGGGCGGTGCTTGACCTGCCGGGCGTCGAGGAGTGGACCCTCCAGGCGTACAGCCAGTACACCGAGAAGGAGTGGACGCACGACCCCTTGGTCCGGCCTGTGACGTTCCAAGCCTACGCCGCCAAGTTTGCCCAGCCGCTCTTGGAGGCAGGGATCGTGGCGCGGTGGAGGTGTGGGCTGATCACGATCAACCAAGCCCACCCCGCCCCTCACCCTCGGGGGATCGCTGCGCTGGACGCGGCGGCAGACGAGGCGCTGCGCCACACGGATCTGCTGTGCCTGTGGAGTTGGAAGCACCTGCGCACCCAAGAGGCGGTGCTCGACTGGGTGCTGGGGTTGGCGCGGGTGTGATCCCCACGTTTCCTCCCCACGTCTTGCGCTGCGACTGAAGGTCTTGGGCGACGCTGGGCGACTGATCGAGCCCGGCGCCGAGGGGCGCGAGCCCCCTGCCCACCGTGAAGATGTCAGTCTTTGGAGCATTGGGTCAGCTTCTGATTGATCCCGGCACCATCGGCATCAATCAACCCGCCTCCTCTCCATCCCCACGTTGAGCCCCCACGTTGCCCTCCAAGAGGCGCCAGCCGGGGCGCAATTTTTCAGCCAAAGCAGACGCGGTGGGCCTCGTGTACAGCTCGCTCACCGCCGCGCTCGTGTGTCCCGCCACCAGGCGCCGCGACAGGTCGTCCACCCCCGCCGCGTGCAGGAGCGTGACGCAGGTGCGCCGCAGGTCGTGGGGCTCCACGCGCCCCAGGCCTGCCTCCACCCCCAGGCGGTGGACCAATGACTCCAAGCTCTGCACGCCCCAGGGGCGGCCCGCGTCCTCGGGGCAGCCCCGGTACTGGCGGCGCCAAAAGAGCCACTCACCCTCAGGGGCAGCAAAGAGGTGTGCGCGCAGGGCCTCGGCGGCGTCGGGGCTCACAGGGACGATCCTGCGCGCGGCGCGCGTCTTGGTGCCCCGCACGCGCAGGTGAGGCGAGGGGCCAAGATCCAGGTCTTCGCGGCGCAGCTTGCACAGCTCCGCCCGGCGCAGCCCCGTCGTGAGCAGCAAGAGGATGGCGGCGTGGTCGAAGGCCCCGCGTGCCCGCGCCGCTGTGAGCAGCGCCTGGCACTGAACCACGTCCAAGGCTCGGCCTGCGGGCTCGGGCTCGGGGACATGCAGGCGCAGCCGCTGCGTGGGGTCGGGGCTGACGCCGTGATCGGCCAGGGCGTCGCGCAGGCACTGGAGCAGCGTGCGCCAGGTGCGCTGGATCGTGCGCGGGGCGGGCGGGGCTGTGCGGGCGAGGTGCGGGTAGCGCCCGATCCTGGCCTCGGGGGTGGAGAGCCAGACGCCGTAGCGTTGGAGGTCGGGGCGGGTGATCCGGTCGATCCTCAACTCCAAGAGCCAGCGCGGTGCGCGGGCCAGCTGTGTGATCCACGCCTCCAGGGTGCCTTGGGTGACTCCCTCAGCGGCCTTGCGCGCGAGCCACGCTGCCTCGTAGTCGCCCAGCGTGGGCACGGCTGGGGGTTTCGGGGTCTGGGCGCGCAGCTCCTCGCGCAGCGTCTCGCGCAGCCGCACCGCCTCGCTGTACGGGCTGCCCGCAGGCAGGGAGCGATCCCGCTCCCCGAGCCCCACGATCCGCACCCGGATCCTCCACCCCGCCTCTTGGCTCCCTGTGATCCCCGCCCGCTCCTCGTCCCGTCGTCTGCCCGCCATCGTTCCCTCCTGCTCCCCCGCTCTGGATCTCGCTCTGATCTGTGAGCGTGTCCAGCGCCGCCAGGGAGCGCAGCCAGGCCACAACCGCGCCAGGGGTGGAGAAGTAGCGCCGCCGCTTGCCTTGGACCTCGACACAGCCGGGCAGGCTCTTGGCGTCGATGGCGCGGCGCAGGGTATCGGGGTCGCGGTGGGCAGCCTGCGCGAGAGTGCTGATCGGCAGGTAGGCTTGCGGGTGGAGGTCTTGGAGGGTGATCTGATCGTTGCTCATCACTCACCCCCCACGAACACGCCGCGCCATCCCGACGTCCCTGTGCCCAGGACCACCCACGCGCTGCCCACGCTGTCCCGTCCTGGGATCGAAGCCCCAAGCTCGTCTCGCCACCGAGGACGACCCACGAGCACGATCCCGCGCACTTGCTCCAAGAGCCTGAGACGCCGCCCTGCGTCGGTCTTGAGGGGTTCAAGCCAGCCCAGACGCATCAGCACCGCCACGCGCGGCGCGAGCTCCAGGCACGCCTCCACACAGGCATCCGCGAGGGCATAGGGAGGGTTCGTGATCGCCCAGTCGAAGCGTCCAAAGAGGGCGCGATCCCCGAGCGCGGTGCGGTGCGTCGGATCAAGGAGATCCCCGACAAGATCAAGCGGGGCAGGTGGCGGGATCAACGACGGCGTCTGCGGGTGAAGGTCGCTGGCCAACACCTTGCAACCCGCCTCCCGAAGCACGGCCACGATCTCGCCTCGGCCCGCGCAGGGCTCCACGACATGCGCTTCAGCGATCTCGGGGCAAGCGCGCAGGAGGTCGCGGGTGATGAGGGGCGGCGTGCCGTAGTGGTCGTCGCCTTGCCCTTGTTGACGTGGCGTGGCGCTCATGGCCCAGCCTCCTCCACCCAGATCGCCTCGTCGCTCGGGACAAGTAGGCCCGCGAGCCCGCTTGCAAGCAGCGCCTCTCGCACGCGCAGGGCGATCCTGTAGGCGCTCGGCGGCGGGATCGCGTTGCCGATCAGGCGGCGGCGCTGCTCTCGGGAGCCGGGCAAGGTGAGCGGTTGGCCGTCGATCAGGACGGGGAAGCCCTGGATCCGGGCAAGCTCCAGATCGGTGAGCGGGCGGTGGAAGGTCTGATCCAGCGCGCGGATCACGATCCCCGTGCAAGGCGTGGGATCGTCCAGGTCCAGCGGGACGTGGTCGAGGAGCGGGGCGCAGATCGTCTCGCCGTCCTCCACGCGCAGCTCGTGGGTGGGTATCCACAGCGGACGAGGATCGCCCAGGGCAAACGCCCCGCACGCCACGTCCGCCGAAGCCAGGACCGTCGCCGAGGGGCTGTCGGGGTCTTGGATCCCGTAGGTGGAGCTGCGCGGGGTACACCCGAGGCGAGGGTCGGCGACGTGGATCGGGGTGGTTTGGCTGATCGCCGAGGCCCGGATCGTGCGGCTGGGTTGCTCTTGCCCCAGCACGCCCCAGCCCCCTGTGTGGGTGGTGGTGTGGGCGATCCTGGGGTCGGCCACCGACTGCCCGTGGTAGACCCTGGAGGCCGCGATCACGGTGTTGGCGGGATCCTGGGGTGCTTCGACGAGGAGGTTGCCGTTGCGGCTGGGGTGTGCGAGGCGAGGGTCTTGAACCGCACACCAGTTGCGCGCCGTGGCGGTGACGGTGTGCGACGCTGACGCTTCGCCTTGCACGCCAGCCCGTCCGCTTTGAGCCAGAGGCCCAAACGCCAGCGTGGGGTCTTGGGGGTGGCCTCCAACCAGCACGCGCGACGGCAGCGCGCGCCAATCCTTGCCGGGCGGGATCAGCGCCAGGCGCAACCACGTCTTGGCCGCGAGCTTGGGCATCTCGTGCAGCCCCGAGCCCGCAGCGGTCCCTGGGATCGGAGGCGCAAGATCGGCGAAGATCGAGCCCACCGGCGCGACCTTGGAGGTCTTCGGGCGTGTGATCCAAGCGGGGCAGGCGCGGGGGTGGCGTGCGATCAGGAGCCAGCGCTGGCGTACTTGGGGCACCTCGCCGCAGGAGATCGCCCCGCAGTCGTGGGTGCCTTGGTCGTGCAGGTAGCCGTAGGCGCCGAGGATCTTGCCGATGGCCTCCACGACGGCGGGCGAGCGCGAGGTGATCCTGGGGACGTTCTCGACGAGGATCACAGGGCGGGTGCCCCACAGGAGCGCCGCCTCGCACACGAGCATCACGGTGCGGCTGGCCAGCTCGTTGAGCTGTTGGTAGTGCGGCAGGCTCGCCTTGATCGGCGGCAGGCACCCGCTGTTGCCTTGGCAGGGCGGGGAGAGGACGACGACGTGGGGCGGTGCGGGGTGGAGCGCGACGAGCTCGGCGGGGCAGAGGGTGGAGAGGTCGGCCTGGTGGATCGGGGAGCCCGTCAACGTGCGGGCTCCCCGGCAGGCCAGCGGGTCGGCGTCGATCCCGGTGGCGGAGTAGCCTGCTCGCACGAATCCGAGTAGGTCGCCGCCCAGGCCACAAAACAGATGGAGCGAGCGCAGCTTCACAGCCCACCTCCTACGATCATCTCGGCGACGCGCTTGGGCGTCGCGGGCTCAAGCCGGTACGGCGCAAGCTCCTCCCAGGTCAGGCTCGCGTGGCTCTCTGCGGGCGGCAGCCCTTGGGCACTGATCGGGATCAGGTAGGCGCCGATCCACCCGTCCTCCCACACACCAAGCGCGACGAGGGCGGTGTGGCCGAGGCGTGCCAACCGCTGCCCCCGGCGCACCTGGTGGCCCTTGGGGTGGTCGATCCGCAGCGACAGCGGCAGCGTCCAGCGGTGGGTGTGGCGTGTCTTGGCGCAGGCCTTGGCGCAGGCCTTGGCGTCGAAGTGGACCGAGCGCCCGCCGTCGAGGTGCAAGACGTAGTCGAGCCAGCCGCGCTCGCACGGGGTCCAGGCGCCCTTGACCTTGCGGTAGACGGGCTGGGTCTTGAGCAACTCAGGCTCAGGCCGCCCGTTGGCACGCGCCTGGAGGATCTGGGTTTCGATCCCCTTGGAGAGGAATTGCTCCCACGCCTCCCCCAGCGCGTCGCCGTCCACGGGCTCGGGCGCGGAGAGGAGGGAGGTTTGGGGCGCGGCGTAGGTCTCGACGCGGCGGCGGCCCTTGGGGATCTTGTCGTCGTCCGAGGCGTTGAACCAGGTGTTGATGTTCACGGTGTACCTCGTGGTTGCGGATCAGGGGTGGACCACAGGTGGGGGGCGTACTTGCAATCGGTGGCGCGGCTGTGGGCCACGAGCCCGAGGCGCGCCAGTCGGGGGAGGGCGCGCCGGGCGGTGTCGTCATGGGTGCGGGCGAGCCGCGCGATCTGTGTCGTGGTCCGGGGGGTAGAGGCGAGGACCGCAAGTAGGGCGCGGATCGTCGAGGGTTCGGCGCCGAACCAGCGCCGGGTGTCCACCTCCAACAACGTCGTCCTGTGCAGCGAGCCGGACTCTTGCGCATGCGCCCGCCGTAACACCTGTGCCCAGCATAGGTATCCGATCCTGTTGTAGAGCAGCGCCAGGAGCCCGAGCGACGACTGCGCGCCGAGGTTCACCACGATCTCGCGCACGGGGCGACGGCTGAGGCACAGGGCGAGAATCTGTCGGTCGAAGCTGGTGAGATTCACGGCGCCTCCAGGAGCTCGCGGCGGGTTTGTTGCAGGAGGTCGATCACGCCGGGGCGCTGTGTGTTCTTGGCCAGCCACTCCAGGAAGGCGAGGCGGCGGCGCAGGGTCACTCGGTCCACAGGTCGTGCAGGTCGATCTTGACCTTGAGCAGGTGTTCGCGCGCCGCGTTGGCCTCGTGCAGGATCTGGATCAGGTGGAACAGGGCGTGGCGGTAGGGCTTCCAGTCGTGGTTCTGCTGCAGCGCCAGGTCGCGCAGGTGGTGGGCCAGCGAGCGCAGGGCCGCGATCTCCTTGGCCGTCTGGCGCAGATCCGAGGGCAGGCGCCGCGTCTCGTAGGAGATCCAGGCGTGGAGCACTTCGGGGCTCGGGATGTGGAGCGGGTCGGGGTTCGGGTCCATCGGGATCCTCCTTCGGTGCGGGCTTGGGGGTGAGCGTCCAGCGGCGGGTGTGGATCTGGCGCTGTTGAACCCAGGGGCCGTCCTCGCGGCTGACGAGCAGCCCCGCTTGCTCCAGGCGGTAGAGGCGCTGGTAGGCCAACGAGTTGCTGCGCCCCAGCAGGAGCGCGAGGCCCTTGGCGTCCTGGGGGGTGGCGCACGCGGCGAGGATCTGGTGATCGATCTTGTCGAGTTCGATCCTGGGCTTGGCGTCTTGGTTCACGGCGAACCTCCTTAGAACTTGGATCAGGTCGGCAGGGGTACGGATACCCTCTTGCGCGCTGGGCGGGAGCAGCGGGACTGGCGTAGTCCACCACCGCGGCAGCGACCGACACGATCCAGGACCAGCGCAGGGGTCGCACCTGCCGAGGCCGTCCTAGCCTCGCCCGCTGGGGGCTGGTCAAAGCCGGATCCCCTGCCTCCCTGTGCGCCCTTCGTGTTGCGACACTCGATGGGTGGGAGGCGACGCGTGCGCGAGGCTGGGGTCCGGCGTGGGCCTCGCGCGTGTTGAGGGGTCAGGGGGTGGGGTTCGTCGACACCTTGGTCTGGACGTTCGTCAACGCCTTGAGCTGGGCGCGCAGTGAGGCGATCTGGGCCAGCCCCGTCTGCCTTGCTTTGGCCTTGGACCGGGCTGCGAGCTGCGCGCCAAGCCGCACGCGCCGGGTCGTGTAGGCGCGGGAGCGGTCGCGGCTGGGGTCGGAGGGCAGGTGCTTGGCGAGATCGTTGATCTGGGCGCGCAGGGACTGGGCCTCGTGGTGGCTGTAGTGCTTGGCGAGATCGTTGATCTGGGCTTGGAGTTTACGGACGTGCATGGGGGCTCCTTCGGGGTGGTGGGTCAGCAGCGCAAGAGGTTGGACTGACGTTGAAGCACGGCCATTGCGGCCACGACAGGGTCGGTTTCGACGTTGAAGACCATCAGGTCGTTTTTCCCGTGGACGACAAGGCAGACCTCCCACTCGTCGGGCTGGGTTGCACACAGCAGAACTGGGCGCCCTCCCTGGCGCTCGACGTGGGCGGCGATCTTGCTGGCGAGGTTTTTTTGCGCTTCGTTGGCCACGGCGGGCTCCTTTAGTGTGTGGTGGGTCAGCGGCGGGGCTTCGGGGTGAGGGTGCCGACGTAGGTGCCGTCGCCGTCTTTGGCGACCTCGTACACCGCGTCGGCATGCTTGCAGGCGCCTCGGGAGGCGCGGGGGTCGTTGCAGTTGCACAGGGCAGGGACGCCGTCCTCTAGCTCGACGCGGTAGGGCGGGTCGTGGGGGTTGGGCTGGTAGACGTAGGCCAGATCCCCGGCGATAACGATGGTGCGGGGGATCTGACCGAGGTGCGCGGCCTTGGTGGTGGCCTTGGCGAGAGCTTCGCGGGCGGCTTCGATGCGGGTCATGGGGTGGCCTCCTTCGGAGGGAGCGAGCGGGGGCGAAACCGCAGGTCAGGGTTGGGTTCGGGGCAGGTCAGGACTGGGCGTAGCTGATCGCCGTAGAAGAACAGGCCGACGCTCACGGTGCCCCAGTCGTCGGCAAGCTGAACGCGGTCGGTGTTCACGGCTGGGCCTCCAGGATCTTGATCGCCTCGCCCAGCTCCTCGGCTGCGCGCTGGAGGCGGACGCGGGCGGCCTCGGCGCGGGGGTCCGTGGTGGTGGGCGTGGTGAGGTAGGAGGGATCGACGTCGAGGGCCTGGGCGAAGCGGTTGATCACGTTGGGGCGTTGCAGGCCACGAGACTCAGCCCGCGAGACGGTGGCGGGGTGGACCCCCAGGCGGTGGGCAAGAGAGGCTTGGTCGAGACCAAGCTCTTGGCGCCTCGCCTTGATTCGCTGTCCAACTGCCTCGCTGTGGGGATCGACGCTCATCCTTGCCTCCCGGAAGGGCTCCAACAAGGGAGCCAACGAATCAATATCTACGCGAACCAGCGGTGCAAGTCAAGGACAAATCAAGCCACGATTGCACTTTGCCCTTGCCCCCCGCGCAGACGGCGTTCATTATAGGTAGGGGAGTCAACGGTTCGCCCGTTCAGGGAGAGATGCGGTGGACAAGATCAACGTGCAACTTCGGATCTCAGCGGCGCTCTTTGAGCGCCTCATCAACTTCAGGCTGCTCAAGGGGTGGACGCTGATCCAGTGCCTAGAACAAGCGCTGCCTGGGTACCTCACGCAGCTAGAGGCGCAAGAGTTTCGTGGGGCGATCTACAAGAAGGCCGGGGATCATTACCCGCCACGGCCTGACAGCGCCACCAACAGGCGCGGCGGCTCCCCTCCTACGCGCGGAAGCGTCAAGATCACCTCGGCGCTCCTGCCTGCGGAGATGGCCACAAGGCTCATCTCGGCAAGCTACTGGCGACGCGAGCCGCACACACACATGGTCGAGGCGGCGCTGCGGGAGTGGCTCGATCAGATCGAGGGTGCTGAAACAACAGCACCCCAACAGGGTGGGGGCGCAACCACAAGACCAGCGTCCAACCTGCAAGGTTGACGGTCAGGATGGTCAACGGTGCCATGTCGTCTCCTGTGAAGCTGTGGCGCCGTGCTGTCCGGCGCCGTGGTGGTGGATCAGGTCGGGGACTGGATCGCGCCGAGGAACCACGCCTCCAGGGCGGCCATCGTGCGCATCGGCGCCGTAGGGCAACGTCCGTACTGTTGAACCACGAAGCCATCTGGTGTGTGGGTGATCTTCGCCAGCGTGTCGAGGCAGTAGGTCTGCGTGCCGACGATCTTGCCGAAGGCGTGCCCGTGACGGCGAAGCAGCGCGGCGATGCGCGCGGCGGTGATGGGGGTGTTCATTGTAGCTCCCTGGGGGTGACGTCGATGACAGCGGGCAAGAGGCGCACGCCCAGGATGCAGCGGCAGGCGCGGCGCCCATGCAGGGTCCGGCGTACCCTGTTGCTCAGGCCCAGGCGGCTCATGATGTGGCCCAGCGACATGAGGTTGGCGCAGGGGTAGTCCTCCTGTCGGCAGAAGCGCTCGTAGGCGTCGCGAAACGCGGCGGCCTCGGTCTCGGCGCCCCGCTCCAAGACGCACCGCTCCTTCAAGAACGCCTCCACACCCCCCTGTGTCGTCTTGGTGTGGGTGAGCATCGGGGCCGCAAGCAGCCTCACAGGTTCCCCCGTGATCCTGCCCACCAACACCGCGAGCTGCTCGTGATGATGCTCGGGGCTGATCTTGCCCGCATGACACAGATCCCTCAGGGCCTTGTACGCCACGTGGGGGGCGGCGGTGGGCTTGAAGGGTTGCAAGGCGGTGTTGTTGAACAGGTCGGCTTGCTGGGTCTGGGGGAGGTGGTAGGAGCCCGTCTTGCGGATCGAGGGGATCACCTCATCTGCCAGCCACCAGCGGAAGCGGTCGCCCAAGGGGGTCTTGGCCAAGGCGAGGGCGACGATCAGACCCGACTCGGTGAGCAAGAGGAGGGAGGGGGTGCGGGGGTGGATGATGGGCTCGGGGGCGCGACTCTCCACCGAGACAGTGGAGAGTCGCTTGAGGGCGTCGAGGTCTTGCCCCTCCACGCGGAAGAAGTCCACCCCCTCACGGAAGCGCTCGGACCAGTCGCCCGTGATGTTGCTCGGGAGCTTCTTGGGGTCGCTGTAGCCCAGCGCCGCCCCGATCTCCTGGGCGATCCAGACGGGCTTGTCCTTGTAGGTCAGGACGTGGATGGGGTGGGTGGTGTCGTTGGTGGGCTTGAAGTTGTAGGTGCCGAGGGCCATGTCGTCTCCTGTGTGGGTTGCGGCGCCGGATCCTCTCCGGCGCCGGGTGGTTGATCAGCGGGCCGAGGGCGCCGTCCAGCGATCGCCGTTGGGGTGGCGCAGGACGAGGTAGGGGATCCCCGTCTCGCGGGGGGCGTAGCGCAGGGCGCGGGCCGCGCGGGGGCTGGGCAGGTAGGGGATGGGGGGATCGGTGTCGTCGTCGCCGTCGTCGTCGCAGGTCGGCACCATCGGGATCACGACGTGATCGGGGGCCGGATCCTGGGGGGCGTCGCAGTCGTCGTCGATGTCGATCTCCACGTCGTTGTAGCGCAGGGGCTGGCGGGGGGCGGTGTTGAGGCCGCGCATCTTGCCAGCGTGGATCATGTGCTTGGTGGGGGCGTTGGTGGTCATCGTCTGGATCTCCTAGCTTGGGGCCGCTCTCGCACTCGTCTGGGGTGGAGAGGGGCGCCGTGGGGGTTGGGGTTCTTGGTGTTGGGGATGGGTGTGGCGCCGTGGTGTCCGGCGCCGGGGTGTCCGGCGCCGGGGTGGTGGATCAGGCCGCGAGCCCGGCCAGGATGTTGCTCGCCGCGCGGGCGTCGTTGGTGGCGGTGTCGGCGGTGGCGTCGAACTTCGCCATGTGCGCCGCGAGCCCGCTCAGGTCAGCAGGGGTGCGCGTCGGGGCGGGCGTGGTGGCGTAGAGGCTGGCCCAGGGGGCGGCAGCCTTGGGGGCGACCTTGGGGGCGCACAGCGGGGTGAGGTAGGTGGTGATCGTGTCCTTGCCGTAGCACTGGCGGGAGACGCGGATCGCCACGTCGGTGGCCTTCATGTGCTTGCACACGCGGTTGCGGCGGCGGTGATCCTCGCAAGAGCAGTGCAGCGCGATCCCGTCGGCGATCTGGACGTGGTAGCAACCCTTGCCCGTCGCGCTAGGGACGATGGCGTGGGTGTCCAGGATGCGGATGGTGACGGGGACAGCGGCGGGGTTGACGGAGGGGGCGTTGGTGTGCAGAGTCATCGGGCACTCCTTCATTGGAGGGTTCCCCCACTCGGCGGCGGCAATCTTGCCGGAACGACGCTGCCGGGCGGGGTCTGTCTTCGGGGCACCGTGCCGCCGTTGACGAGTTCTAATCTAGTGCTGTTTCGGGGTGGCGTCAAGAGAAAAAGCACTCAACAAGTACGATTCCGCTTGCCCTCCCGAGGACTGTGTCGTAGCTTCGCCCTCGGGGGATGGTCACTGAACGGGAGATGCCGTGAAAGCCTTGGCAAAAAGACAGCGAGACGTGTTGGAGGCCATCATCAAGGATACCCGCGATCAGGGCGTCGCACCCACGCAGGGAAGGATCACAGAGATCACGGGGCTACCCTCGCCTTGGATCGTCCTCGACGCCCTCGCCAAGAAGGGCTACGTCCGCCAGCCCTACCCCGCCGGGGCTTGGATCCCGATCCGTGACCTCGATGGTACACCGCTGCGTCTGGTGTTGGAGCGGGGCGAGTCAGGCTGAGGCGCGCAAGGCCGTGGCGCTTAGTTCGTCAAGCAGGCTGCACAGCTCACCCACCGTCCTGATCTCCCGGGCGTCACGTTGCTCGGGTAAATGCACGAGCCACACGCCGTCGCGTACAAAGGCCACCCCCCAGCGATCGATCCAGTAGCGATCTTCCGACTCGCCCAGCACCAGCCCACGGCTGGCCAGGACGACGCGCGCGCTCACAGGCGTGATCGGCGCGTGCGGATGAATCGTGGTAATATGTCGCTCAAGATCAGTCCCTAAAATCTGATTTATCTTTCGCAGAACCTTCGCGGCGCGCGCTATTTTGGCGTGGTCCATAGGAATCCTTTGTGTATATCTGGACACAAGGACTTGGGTGAACGCCCAAGCAGACCAAAGCTAGATCGCCACCGAGGGGGCTGTCAAGACGATTCTTGGTGGCTGTACTGCGGTCGCTCGTTCGTTCCCTGTTGACGTGGTATATTGATTCGATGTAGGGTGGCCTCTGTCCCGGTGGCTGATCCCCACCGAGACACCCACGCAGGTCCGCCGCCCTGTGTCCTCGTGATCCCCAGCCCTGTGTTTCTCGCAGGACGCAGGCGAGCGAGGGGCGGGATTGATCCCCCGCCGAGGACACAGGAGGGCAGACCTGCACAGCCTGCGAGATGCCGATGAACGACGACACCAAGAGGGGAGGCCCGAGATGAACGCCTCCCCAAATCCCCCTCCCGCACACCTCACCGTCATTGAGGCGCTGCCGTCCTACCCTGGCGCTGACCAGCCGAAGCTGTGCAAGTCGATCAGTTGGGACAGGGCCTATCCTTACGACAAGGCCCTGCGCGTGCGCCCCTTGGCGCCCATCCTCGCCGCGACGGTCGAAGACCTCCACCTAAAGCTCACCACCCTCCAGACGAGCCGACACGCGTGCATCATCCGAGGCGAGCCCACGGCCCAAGGCGCGCTCCCTCGCACCTCCAAGGGCGACACAGCGGGCTTCGTCGAGACCCCCCGCGCATGGGTGGCCCTCGACGTCGATAGCCTGCCGCTGCCTGCCGAGCTGCGCGATCCGGAGCAACACGGGGCCGCCGCCGCGTGGATCGCCGGGCATCTCCCCGCCCCGTTTCGCGGGGTCTCCTTCGTCCTCCAGTGGACCAGCGCAGCGTTTGCCTCGATGCGCGTCTCGGGCTTTGTGCGGCCCCAGACCGACGCGCGGGCGCGGCTGTGGTTCTTGCTTGACCGGGAGGTTGGCTCGCTTGCGTGGAGGCTGTGGGCGCGCTCGCTGCGTGACGCCCACGCACAGCTCCCCTTGGAGGAGCGCCGCGCCGCGTTCGTCTCGTCGGGCGCCTGGATTGACCCTTCGCTCTTCACTCCCGTCCAGCCCCACTACACCGCCTCGCCCGTGTGGGAGGGCAGGCTCGATCCGCTCGACGGGCTGGCCCGGTGGGTGGTGGTCAAGGGCGAGCGCGAGATGGTGGACGCAGGCGCGATCCTCGGGGGCGCCAAGAAGCTCCAAGAGGAGCAAGTCCAGAAGCGCGCGCGCGCCGAGGCCCTGGTCAAGAGCCGCCCTCCTGGCAGTGACGAGCACGACTGGATCTGCGCCCAGTCAGCCCTGGAGGCCCTTGATCCCGACTGCGACTACCTCGACTGGGTCCGGATTGGGATGGCCCTGCACTCGCGCTGGCCTGCGGAGGGGCTCGGGCTGTGGGAGGGGTGGAGCCAGCGGGGCTCTAAATTTGAGGACGGGTGCTGCGAGGATCGGTGGGGGGGGTTCAGCGGCGAGGGCGTGGGCCTGAGCGCCGTGTTCGCGCTGGCCAAGGAGCGCGGGTGGGTGATGCCTGCGCGGGCTTCAATGAGTCCCCGGCCCGAGGCGCGGGGGGACTTCGACGGGCTCGGGGGCGATCCGGGCGAGCCGCCGGAGTGGTGCCGCGCGGCGCAGGAGGAGGCCCAGGAGGAGGCACAAGAGGAGGCACAAGGGGGCGGCGAGGGTGGCGGGGGCGAGCCTCCTGCGCCACAGGAGGGCGCCGCCGCCCCGAGGCGCTTCTTGCCGCCGCTGACGGAGCTGGGCAACGCGGAGAGGTTGGTGCTGCGCTTCGGGGACGACCTGAAGTACGCCCACGACGCGGGCAAGTGGTACGTCTGGAGTGAGGGGGTGTGGACCCTGGACGCCTCGGGGCTCGCCCAGGAGCGGGCCAAGCGCTCGGCGCGCGAGCTGCTGTGGGCCAAGGACGCCTACCTCACCAAGAAGGGTGTCCCGCTCGAAGGCGAGGACCGGGAGAAGGCCGAGCGGGCCTTCTTGGCGCACTGGCGCAAAGGCGAGAGCGCAGGATCCATCCGCGCGGCGCTCTCGCTTGCGTCGTCGGATCCCAGGGTCGCGTGCTTGTCCACCGACTTCGACCCCGATCCGCTCTTGCTGGGCACGGGCCGGGAGGTCGTCGATCTGACCACGGGGCAGGGGCGCAAGGCCCTGCGCACGGACATGGTGAGCAGGAGCGCCTTCGCGCGATCAAGGCGCGGGTGTCCGCGCTGGGAGCGCTTCGTCCTGGAGATCATGGGCGGCGACGAGGCTCTTGCCGCCTACCTCCAGCGGGTGTGCGGCTATGCCGCCACGGGGCTCGTCGAGGAGCAGTGCCTCTTCTTTTTGCACGGGTACGGCAGCAACGGCAAGACGACGTTCCTGGAGACCGTCACCAAGGCGCTGGGCGACTACGCGGGCGTGTGCAGCTTCGAGAGCTTCCTGGCCAGCGACACCAAGGGGATCCGCAACGACCTGGCCGCCCTGCAAGGCAAGCGCCTCGTCTACGCCGAGGAGCCCAAGCAGGGCGCCAAGCTCGACTCGGGGACCGTGAAACAGATCACCGGCGGCGGGCAGATCCAGGCCCGCTACCTCTTCAAGGAGTACTTCAGCTTCTCCCCCCAGCACACGCTCTTCTTGGCCGCCAACAGCCTGCCCAGCGTCGAGGATCCCACCGAGGGCTTCTGGCGGCGCATCTACCTGATCGAGTTCGGGCGCCAGTTCGCCACCCTCCCTACCCACCCCAAGGAGTGGCCCAAGGCCGAGAAGGGGCTGGGCGCCGCGCTCGACGCCGAGCTTGGCGGGATCGTGGCGTGGATCGTCGAGGGCGCCCGCCTGTGGCGCTCCCAGGGGCTGTGCGAGCCTGAATCGCTGTCCAAGGCCGCCCAGGCGTGGCGCCGAGACGAGGACACCCTGGGCTCCTTCTTGGACGACTGCTGCGTCGTGTTGCCCGGCGTCGACTGCAAGTCGGGGCTGCTCTACAGCACCTACCGCACGTGGGCCGACGAACACGGCTACAAGAACCCCCTCAACAACAAGAGCTTCACCCAGCAGCTCAAGCAGCGCCTCGGCGGCCGAGCCGCCGCATCGCGCAGGTCTGAGGGCGTCGTCTGGGAAGGGCTCGGCCTGCGCAGCGACCGCCCCGAGCCTTCCCCGAGGCGAGATCCCGTACCCAACCGCGACCTTCAGGAGGTGCCGTCATGGTGACATGTAGGGACAGGCGCCTTTCGTGTAGGGAGGATGTAGGGAGAAATGTAGCGTCGATCCCGTCGCCGTCGAGGTCGTGTAGGGAGTGTAGGGAGATCTCGCGCGCGCACACGTATAGCGCGGCGCACGGCTTCCTTCTCCTCTTGCTTTCGATCGCTTCCATGCGCGCACCCGCGCGCACCCTACACTCGCTACACGTGCCCGTGCCCATGGGCGTCCACGCTACACGCGTCCCTACATCCTCCCTACATCCTCCCTACACGGGAGAAGAAATTACAAAAGAAAAAAGAGGAGGATGTGCAACATGAGTTCAGCGTTCCGGCTTGAAGCCCCCTCCATCGTGGAGGAGCGCCGTCCCGCCCACGCCCCCGCCGCCGAGCGCGCAGGTCGCAAGGCCGCCTTCGTCGCCATCGACACCGAGTACACGGGAGTCAGCCGCGCCGGAGCCAACGACAGCAGGATCATCCAGATCGCCATCGTGCCCTTCGACGCCCAGGGACAGATCCTCACCGATGACGAGGGCCGCGACCTGTCTTGGTGGACCTACGTCAACCCCGAGGGCCGCCGCTCGTCGAGCTACGCCCAGGCCGTCCACGGGATCACCGAGGACAAGCTCGTGAAGGCCCCCCGCTTTCGTCAGATCGCCAAGCGGGTCTGGCACATCCTGCGCGACAGGATCGTCGTGGCCCACAATTTCTCCGCCGACGGCAGCCACCTCGCCAACGAGTTCGAGCGCCTGGAGAAGCTCTCCGAAGCCGAGAAGACCCGCTGGGGCCTCGTGGGCGAGGACTACCACCTCACCCCGCCCTGGACCGAGGTCTGCACGCAGCGTCTCGCCAGGGAGCACTACAAGGCCAGGGGCTGGGGGAAGAAGAGCGTGGCACTGGGCGACGCCTGCCACCTGCTGGGGGTGCGGCTCCTACAGCGTCACGACGCCCTGCACGACGCTGAGGCCGCCGGGCGCCTGTACGCCGTCATCATGGGCCAGCGCAGCAAGGACGAGCCCCTGCTGGCTCCTGTGGCCCAAGAGGCCCCAATCCTCGACACATTCGCGATCTACCAAAAAGCCAAGGTCGCGCGTGAAGCCCTGGCCGCACAGGTCGCCCGTGAAGCCCTCGAAGCCGAGGCCGCCCGCCAACCCCTGCCTGTCACCTGCCGCACCAACGTCCCGCTCACGTTTCGCGAGCTTTGCCCCGACGGCAAGCGCGCCGAACACACCTACCCCGCCCACACGCCCGTCCTGCTCTACCGCGACGGACGCGAGGCTGAGGTCCGCCTGCCCTCCTCCCCCGAGCCCCACCTGAGCCGGATCGTAGACCGCAAGCTCTTGGAGGTGATCCCGTGAACCAACCCCCCGACACCGTGTCCCCGCCCCCGATCCCACCCCAAGCCCTCGACGCCTGGCCCACGTGGGAGCAGGGCTTCCGCGCTGACCACGCCCCCTGCGGTGTCTGTGCGCCTTCCCCCTGGGTCCACGGGGCGCAGCCACCCCCGCGCCTCACCGCAGCCTCACAGCCCGTCTGGCCCGCCCTGGAGGATGATCTGGGACAGCTACCAAGAACGGTCGCCCCTGACCGCCTCCTGGCCCAGCTCGCCACCCGCGTCGCCCTGGGCCGGGCCAAGTATGGCGTGGAGTTGCACACCCACGACGGGCGCGATCCCTGGCTCGACGCCAACGAGGAGATCCTGGATCTGCTCCAGTACCTCGCCCGCCTCGCCTTGGCCGGACACCTACCCCCTGACACCTACCGCTACCTCCTGACGCTGACCACGACCCTGTGGGCGGGCCTCGATCACGCCCAACGGCGCGAGCCGATCCCCGCCCCCGACGCCGCGGAGGGACTGTGGTGATGACCCCCCGCAACCCCTACCCCCACGACCC
>Ga0075458_10000161_pt1 | contig 21554 bp, 37 predicted proteins | sample DEB3_08_DNA_FD_77576 | JGI IMG/M metagenome (GOLD analysis project Ga0075458, IMG submission 77576) | Aqueous microbial communities from the Delaware River and Bay under freshwater to marine salinity gradient to study organic matter... | ecosystem: Environmental > Aquatic > Marine > Coastal ... | reverse complement strand
AACTGGCCTCGGCGCTGATGCAAGCCAGATCGCCGCAGCAACACAAGGTTTCTTGCCGAGTGCAGGTACCCAAGCCACAAATAAGGCACAATCTGAAATGCAACAGGCTTCTTTTGGACAACAAGAAAAGATGGCTGGGATTGAGCACGGATACAAAATGGAAGAACTTGGACTCAGAGCTGGAAAGGAAAAAGCCGCTACAGAAATGAAGTGGAATAAGTACCAAACAGAGCAGGTACAAAAATTTTTGAAGAGGTACGACGGTGATATCCAAGGACTAAAGCAAATGAGTACGTACCGGGATATCATTGCGAATACCCCTATTGGTAACATTGGGGTCGAGTTAGCGAAGCGTGGTCTCATTAAATTATCTGGTGATAGTCGCCCATCTGATAAAGACTTAGCTTCATTCGACACAGATCCGGCTGTAATGCAAAAACTCACTGACCAGTGGGATTTAAAGACTCGCGGGACGAATAGTGCCGCGAAGCGGCAACGCTGGGTGGAGTTATTGGATAAAATTCAAGGCAAGGTCCAACAAAATCTAGATAGTGCTATCAAGGGAAATGTTGATTCGCTCTCGTCAATCCATCAAGATCTAGATGCAGGGACTTACGAAAAGGCCCTTCGGTCAGAAATACCTCAACTTGGTGGACAGCCCTCAGACTCGAAAAATAGATTCATGTATTCACCTTCTAAAGATACAACCTACGAGGTAGATGCTTCTGGTAACGTAGTTAAGACATATCCAGGTAAAACTAGAGGTCAGTAATGGGGATGGAGTTACTACAACCCGGGGAAGAGGGGGCTGGTACAGCCAGTAGTCAGTTACCTTTTAAAAAAGTAACGCTAGAAGAGATCGTAAAAAATCCAGGCGCTCTAAGCCAAAAGTATGAAGTTCCTGTACGAGATCCCGCTACGGTATCATCTGGAGAAGGTGATCTAGGTGGGGCCTCATATGGGCTTCCCCAATTCCCCTCATCCAAGGGTGCAGCAAATCTAAAACAATTTATTGCCGCATCTAAGTTTAAAGAACAGTTCAAGGGATTAAAACCAGCTACTCCAGAATTCAATGAAGCCTGGAAGAACGTGGCACTGAACCATCCGGAAGCTTTTGCCAGAGAACAAGAAGAATTTAACAAAAAACTTAATTTTGAACCGGCCTTGAAATCATTTCAAAAAGCGTCTGGGATTGATCCAAATAAAAGATCACCTATTCTACAAGCGGCAATATATTCAGCGGCGACCCAGCATGGCCCCACAGGCCAAGCAAAACTATGGTCACGGGTCAAGGCTGAAGCACAGAAGGCCGGAACAGATATCACGAAACTCGATGATAAGGGTTTGTTAAATATGTTTTATCAAACAAAAAACGATTTGGTTGATAAATCTTTTAAGAGTAGTAGTCTGGATGTTAGAAATAACATCCGTAAACGCATTGCAAGTGAACACCAAGATATTCAAAATTTATTTAGTGAATATGACAAAGTAAAAGAAGAATATCCGTTTAGATGGGAACCAGGTATAGAGAAAAACGACATGGTCGCTAAAATGACTCAATTAACAAAAGACCCAATTGATCATGTTGAGGCACAAACCCCATTCTTCCCCGAAGTCCGTCAAATGCTGCCAGATTATTATAAGAGTAAGGTGCTGCAAGGTCAGGAACAGAAACAGGCTGAGATCTGGCGCATGCAACATTTATACAAAAACGATCCTAAAGGACTGGAACGTGCTCAACAAACCGTAATCGATGTTGCGACAGATACTGGAAAGTATACTCAAAGACTCGGGGGAAAGCAGCCAGTAGCCAGATACTATTCCAAATTAAGAAATCAGACTAAAGTAGTATATAATGATGGTACAACCGAAATTATAGATGGGAAACCCTAATGGACGATTGGCAAGAGATACCACTAGATTCATCGAATACCCCAGCAGCTCCGGCGCAAGCGCCATCCGGACTCCCACCAGACGCTATGGACTTATCCGCTGGGTCTATGAACCAGTTACCTCCTGATGCACAAGAAATAGGTCCGGCAGTTGATAATGCTACTGGCGAACCACTTCCTCCGGGCTTCGACGGAACGTCGCCACAATCGCCCCGAAATGCTAGCCCCTTAAGTGCGCTTGAGCGCTTCAACCTATCTATGGGGAACAAGCAAGGTAATCTCAACTACCTTGTTAATAAGTACGGCAAAGAAAATGTGGCGACTGTCTTCGACCCACAAGGTACCCCAACTGATGATGTGTCCATTCGCGTTGACGGCGACTGGTACCGAGTCGATCCAAATAACGGTGATATCCGAGACCCTTGGGAATTAACCCAATCTTACCTCAAAAATCCCGGAGAATTCGTTGGTGACGTAGCTGACCTTGGTCCTCTAGGCATTGCCGCTGGCGTTGCCTCTGCCCCGATCATACAAGCTGGTGGAATCGCTGCCGGGACAATGGCCGCAGCCGGTGCCGCCACAGCGGGCATAACCACAAGTCTAGGACGTATAGCAGGAACATATGATGCTACCCCACTAGAACAGGCTTGGGATATCGGTTTTGAAGGTTTGATGAACGCAGCTGGCGCTAAAATTGCTGCTGGGATGAAGCCTACGGCTACCTGGGTGTCGAACCAAATTCCGCGTCTATATAACACGTTTAAAGACACTCTGGGCAAGGTTACGCCTGAAGTCGTGAAAGAGGGTGGGGAGGCACTAGCAAACTCACCAAAGGCCTTATATCGTGCCTTATGGGCCACCAATTCGGTGGGTAATGAAGCCTTCGATACTATGCTGGAAATGCCCCAGCAACTCAAGACCATGATGAAGACTGCTGACCAAGCCACTGGCGGTAAGGTAGCGGCATATACAGACTATATCACTGCCCAACAAGTGAATGCAGTTAAACAATTATCAAATCAAACGCAGCCCCTTCTATCTAAAATCTACGGTAAGATGCGCAACAAGATTTTAAAGGCTGTGGGCGGGGAGTTTTCAGGTAATTTCGATGAACCGATCATCAAGCAGTACCAGGATTTAATATCCAGTAATATGGGTTACATCGTACAGAAAGTCAAAACACCCGAAGGTATTGTTGAGTTAGCGGTACAGGGTGACGATGCTATCGAGGCACTCGGTAGACAGGGTTTACAAAATATTAAATTTAAAATGTATACGCAAGATGAGTTAGCTAAACTAGTCCGGGGTGGTTTAGAACTAAGTGATGATGAAGGCAAGATGACCATAGGTCACTTGATGAACAACCAAGAAGCTTATGATTCATTCAAAAACTATATTGATGCTTTTCAGAAGTTTGCTAATAGTAAAGAGCGCTCTGGCCCACGCTTTGCCAAAGACCTACTAGACTTCAAAAAGGTAATGACGGATTACGCCCATTCAATTGAGAGTGATGAAGTATTAGCTCCGATGAAAGGTGTACGCTCGCTGCTTGCGCAGTCGCGCACCAATCTCGACAACTACATCCGCAAGTCACTTGATGAATCTGGCGTGGCAGACGTTTTTGATGAGATGAACTCAACATACAATACCCTCTCTCGTAGGGTTAGACCGCTAATTGATACCGCAGCTAAGGCTAAACGTGCCGATTCAGATCGACCATACGAGGTACTTTTCAACCAACTAACCTCACGTCCCGGCAGAAATGTAACTTCGAAGTTACCACTTGAGGCATTAAACCCTGCTGACGCACTGATTACTACTGCCGAAAAGGTTGGCCTGGGGGCCGACGTTGCGGAGATGCTTGCACATAAGAACATGGTACGCCTAGGCGAAGCTGCGAAGTCATTTAATCCATTAAACCCTGGTGAAGTGAAACGTGCTATGTCCCATGCCGGGGCACCCGCAGCTGTAGCTATTAGTTATGCGACGCAGAATCCTGCTTGGCTTGTGGTCGCTGCCCTACTTAAGGGGTATTCTTCTCCGAAGACTGCGCAAGTCGCTGCGAATACCTGGCTGAAGGGACAGCAGATGGTATCCAAAATGTCAAGTGCAGAATTAAATAAATTTCTGAATTCTCCACAAGCCATGACTATGTTTACTAACGCCCTCATGCAAGCACCTCTCATACACGCACAGACTGAAGAACAGTTACAGAATCAAATCAACGGTCTCGTCTCTCAGCCACCGCCCCCTGCCCCTGTACCTACGGAGGCACAATGATACAGAGAGACTTACTAGAGCACCTGCTAGATATTAAGGAGCGCTTGGCAACACTTGAGGCGTCTGCTAATGCCATTCAAGCGGGCTTGGATGCCCACCGGGAAGAGTCAAATCAGAATGGTGTACGCATCGGTAAACTAGAGGAAGATGTAAATAAAGCAAAAGGCTCGGTTAGAGCCTTGCAATGGATTGTTGGTATTGTTGGTGGGGTATTAGTTATCCTAAAGGCTGTGCTTCACTGATAACCACAAGACACGTTAATTGCTGTAAGCATTGAGTCCTGTAGTTCTTCAGACTTCAATTCCTCTGGATCTCCAGTTACTTCAAATATTTTATGACAAGCCTCAATCGTAATCATCCATTGGCTCGGGTCCGCTGGAGAATTCTTGACTGAGATCAGTTTGGGTGTATCAGAAGCATATTGTGAAGGGTACTCCACAATAGTAATTCCAAACGCTTGTGAACTAACCATTAACATTAAAACTAGTAACCTTTCCATCCGTGACTCCTTTTCTTTTTACGGTGTTTGTCTTTTAAACTCTTTCCAGCCTTATCCATCGCAATAGCTACGGCCTGGTCCTTAGGACGACCAGATTTAATCAATTCCGTAATATTGTACTGAATTGCTTTCTTTGACTTACCCTTCTTCAAAGGCATCTTCATCCCCCATATTAAGTACAAATGCTTGTATCCACGCTCCAACCGCAATACCCCGACCAAACTCTGTTTGCATTAATCGATTAAACTCTTTAGGAGTAAACAGGTCTTCCATTTCCTGTTTTATTCGAACGGCATCCCATAGATTCAGATCTCCATCCCAACCAAACGCATCAACAAAAGCCTTTTGAATTTTCTCTACTAGCAGACTGATCTGGTCCAGTTCAATATCAGTCATTTCTGGTCTGAGGTCTGGTAACTTCTTACGGCTCATGTTATCTCCTACTCAATAACCCCAAGGTACTTCCAGGCTTCCTGGTAGCGCTTCCAGCGACACTTGGGGTCTTCCGGTTTAATGGTTATTGCACCCTGCCCATTCAAACATCCTATTGGGATGATATAGAATACACTTAAGTGTATCAGATGAATCACGATGATGTCAACATCTTCTTTAGTATATTTTCGACTAACTTTCTTTCCACCACTCGCATGCTGGTTATGTCTAATCTTTACGCTTATGCTACTTGTCTGTGTCGTACTCAACCCCTTGACCTGTATACGTCGTGTGACCCCTTTGCGCGGGACTACCACAATGTCGTATTTCAAGTGGGCTGAAGACGGCCACAGGGGGACAATATCTCTCGATAACAGCGCTGTGGCCAATGCGTATTCTGATACCTTACCTGAATCAATTTTCATTGTTCATGGCCTTGGTAGCGGCAACATAAACTTCTTCTGAGGGGTAATAGCACAAGATGTTATCTTCTTTGACTAAGATTAGTTTCTCAATAGCCGACTTATTCACGCCCGGCCAAGCCGAAAGGAACTGTGTTGTGTATTGTGGTACTAGTATCACAGCGCCCGGCTTCACATCCAATGGATCATAGGTACGTGTCTCAGGGTCAAAATAACCTGGTCCGGTCATGAGAACTTTAGCGACCTTTAATCTATGATCATTAGTTGATCTACCGACATGGTCGGAGGGGGCTGATATGATAAGTCCACTGGCTGTCTTCAGTTCAGGTTCCGGTAGCAACTCGGCTATTATAGTCGAGCCTCTAATCACGAAGTGATCTTGTCCGAGATTACGAAGAGTGGTGAATTCCTGTTCAAATGATACTTCCGTTTTTGTGCTCATTAGTGTACCTCCCCTGTCGGTTTCGTTACCTGTGTTCCAGTTGTGTCTTCTAAAATATCAAAAGACTTCGTGTTCTGACTCATCATCTCCAGGAAGGCCAGCGCCACCTCCTGAGCCAGGGTAGTGGAGGTCTTCTCGTCTATGTTTGGATTGAAGTCAATATCACATATCACTGAGGGTTCCCCGCCAACCTCTCCCGCATCTTCAATTACAATCGTTACCTTAGCCACTGTATCCATCCTTTTCCCACCCCTTACCTTTAAGGATGAATGACGTTTTGGTGGGTATCTTGACCTCTAATTGGTCTTCCTTTGCCTCGCATTTAGGGCATTCAGGCTTATCGTCTGAACGTACACTTAGGTATTCAAACTCAATTCCGCACTGTTTGCATTTATAATCATTGATCATACAACCACCTATTCAAAAAATTTTGTTTTGAGTTCCTGGTCTGACTTTGGGGCGAGATAGTAGAAGGCCGTAGCAATTGACGACCATCCAAAAATCTTACATAAATCCGCAGCTGGCGCTCCGCGCATCGCAACCCTTGTAGCACATAATTTGCGCAGCGTGTGCGCTTTTAGGCTAACCGCCTTCAGCTGTGCTGACAGTGTCGATACGGAAACATCCGTTCCTCCAAATATTCTACCATAAATCTTTCTTCGTTTCCCGCCCTTACCCGTCACATGACCGTCTCGGATGGTGGACAATTCTGAGATCCTCAACCCATTATCTAGGATAGTCCAGGCCGCCTCTCGGTAGGGACTCGGCATTAGCGCTATCTTGTTCCAAGCTTCATCGTAAGTCATACTTACATCTTCCCGCACATAAGCATGCTTTAGCTTGTTTCTGTGACGTTTCATGAAGTCTGCATATGGGGTAGCCTTTATTAGTCCCTGTAACCTGCACCAACCTTCAAACTGCACAACCCTAGTCAAGGTAGTCTTGATAGTGTAGGGCTTCTTCCCTTGACCTTGTAGAGCATTATAAACGGCCTCGGGGCCACCCTCTAGCAAGTGGGCTACGTTGTTTAACCGGGATAATTCGGTCTTGACCGTAGCTGGGGACCACGCAGTTTTATGGTATTCGATATAAGGACTAATAAATTGTTTCATCATTACACCTATCGCTTGTTATTAAAAGCTTTACCTAGATTCAAGATAGCATTACCTTGCTCCGTAGTCAAGCCTTTTACGTCATTTATTCCTTGGTGAATATTGATGAGTACTTTCGCGATTTCATTACCTAATTCTTTATCGGTATGGCTTTGGCTGATAAGTTTATCGAGTTTATTCTCGATGTCGCCGGTCCCACCGCCCTTAGAGTCCATGTGGTGTTTCGTCACAGCATAGTTAGCTACATTGAAACTTGCCGCTAGCGTAATCAAAAATGTCGCCATAGTGGGGCTTAGTCCACTACTCTTCAACAATTCTACCGCGACCCCAGTCCCGATACAGAGAATTACGATCCAAAACTTCCTTCCGCCCACCTTCTGTAGAAAGTCCATTTCTATGTCTCCTTCCAGTTTCTTTAACCCGAGCCTCGTCGAGTTTACGTTGTTTTTCTTCAAGGTCTTCACACACACTAATCATCTTATTACAAGCCTTCTTTATCTCCTTAAGGCTACCGTAATATTCGAGTTTCGCATACGTCTTCTTGGTCCTCTTAATCCGTAGACCCGATAATAGATCGATCATCGCGTCAATAAATAGTTCCCATTCTTTAGGTGGCTTCTTTGTTATCCGCATCTTCCACCTCGTTAATTAAATGATAGTAGTAATCAAATGTGAACCCACTTCCAAGCAAAGTCTTGATGAACATTTTTATCGGCTGTCTAAAGGGGTGCCAATACTTGCCTTGCTCGTTGTTCATGTTGCAACAATATAATGCGCTCTCTAGAACTGACTTCTCGACGTAACCTCTGTTGTACTCTAATGATGATACTAACTCTTCCATTGTGCGGTCCGCGTCATTGTCGGCATCCTCACAATGAAAGATGTTGTGCAGTAACACAGTTGTCTCCAACCTGTTTACTCGGAAGTGGGTCCGTTTCACGACTCTAATTCCTTACTGATCGCATTGGCCCTAGCCTTGAGATTGCTCTTAGCTGCCGCCTGCTTGGGCTTGTACGTGCTGCGTGGCGCTTGCTGATCTTTAGGGATCATTTCCTTTACGATTACAAACGCAGTATCAAACTCCACACCTTGCTCAGAAGTCCTCTTATCCAAGCGAATATCGAAGTTGACTTGCTTACCTTGCAATGCAGTCAAGGTCTGCATTAAAACATCAGCGATGTTGTTCCCGTCTTTATCTAGACCGAAAGTCAACACGACCTTCTCCCTTCCTTTGGTGTCAGTAGCCCGACGTACACGCTTAACACCTATAATGGTGCCAGCAAAATCATTATTATCAGACATTTTTATCTCCTTTGGTTAAGTTTTCTATCTTCTCTTTGACTTGCGTCTCCGATTCAGAAACAGGGAAGACTCCACCTGTGGTATAAACAAGTGTAGCCTTTACGTTATCCGACCAGTGATACGCTGAAATTGTACCAGCAACTATAGTTACCTGGCGGTTTAGGTTGGCATGATGGAAGACCAGCTGCTTATAGTGAGTTGCTCCATTTGTCATCTTAATTTCCTCATAAGTGCTTTCAGCATCGATACCTTCCGCAGGGTTTCACCTGCATAATTTTCTAAACCAAGTTCCTTATATTTAGGGAGAATTGTGGTTTCAAGTACTGCCAAGGTACTTTCGGTCATTCGCGTTAATCGATTCTTTTCACCCTGAGACAAGGACAGGATAATGTCGGCCTCCACGCCGTCCGGTAGTTCTGTCGAAAGTGCTTTATCTATATCCAATGCAGCTGGAAGAATACTTTTCAAGAAAAGGTAGTTTTTCCGTTTTAGAACTTCCGGATCTTTCTCACCCTGTAACTCCAGTAAGTATAAAGTATTTTTAATGTTTTTGGAGAGCCACGCTGCCTCTTCATTATTTAGTTTAATTTCTTTCTTCACAGTTTATCCCTTCTCAACACTAATTGGCCCTTGCCACCACTACCGCCGGACTTTAAGTGCTTCACTCGGTACACTGTCCCATCAGGTAACTTTACCTTATTTGTCTTTGCTTTGTCAAGCATTAAAATAATTTCTTTTTCGACGACGTTCAGTTGCTCCGTCGTAGCAGTCAAGGACTGATATTGTGTGAATAATTCCAATAACTTACCTTGCAGTTCTTCTGGCAATCGATCAATATCTTTAGGCCACTGCTTTGGGGGCAGCGTCTTAAAGAAGGCTTTCATGGCGTCATCCTCCGGCCAGCACTTCTCGCGGAATGGGCAGAAGGCACATTTAACACTACCCAAGACAAATTCGCGTGGTAGCTCAAGTGGATTCTTGGTCTTTTCAATTACGTCAACCACATTCACAAACTTAGCTTTTACATACTCATAGACTGTTTCTGACGGACGGAACCTGATTTCCCTGATACGTGAATCGTTTTTGGAGTACTGAAATATAGCCGCATGATCAACCCCCTTATCCCGAAGAAATTGGTGGATATCGTAGAAATATAAATTTAACTGATAAAAGTTAGCTGCAAAAAACGGATCATTTAACTCCTTCAAGAATGCATCTAGATCACTAACCCAATAAGATTCTTCTCCAAACTTCACAATAGACTTCATCTTAAAAAACTTCTCAGCTAATTCGTCCCAACTTGACTTAAACCAGGAGGAAAACTTCTCTTTCTTACTCTTTACGTCAGCCACACATTTGTACTTCTCAGACACGAGTACCATGTCGATGTTACCTTCAACCTGGGTTCCGTCAGGTAGCTTAAAGAACATAAGTGTCTGTTGCTTGTATTTAATCTCAATAGGCTTCGCCGCTCGCTTGAATGCGTTCTGAAACTCATATAGTACATGGTTCTCTACACTGTAACCAAAATTCAGTAAGCGTTGTACTTCAGGTGTATTCGACTCCTTGGGATATGCAGCATAACCTTTATACTCCATAAACTCAAACCCAAGTTCTCGTTCACATTTACCTGATGCGCTGGGGCGCAGTGGCTGATACTTACTCGGACTCTTTGCCTTCTCGTCAATAATTTCCTGTGTTAAATGATTAACAATTTCAACATACCCTACCTGTGGTCCTAACAGTCCTTCAATATTTTTAGTTGTCATCATATAACTCCAATTTGAACCCTGTAGGGGTGTTGCGTTCATTTAAAAACTGTTCTAAGGCTAATATAACTTGTGCAGTAGTTAAGTCTGAATAATCAAATCTATTCGTTAATTTGCTTGTTCGAATCTCAGTAATCTTGTTCGTTATCTCACTAATGTCTCTAGCGTTGATTACCAACGGATAATCATTTTTCCCACTCATCTGAAATACCTCCCTCAACTTGTAGTTGTATTATGCCTTCATCAACCTTCAATCTAAAATCAGTCATTGCTTTTCTTAAAATCTCCGCGACCCTCTTTGCGTCTTCAACATATGCTTCCATTAGAACACAGTCATGAATCAGCAATAAGGGATAGGCATGTAAGTCCTGCTCCTTGATCTCGGCTTCTGCCCGCTGACAGGCCCTGATACATAGGTCGGATGCGCTCGACTGAATCAGTGTGTTAAACCCCTTCATATAACAATCTTCTTTATCCGGGATAACGAGGGGGCGGCCCATCAAGTTATACATTACTTCACCGCTCTCAAAGATCTCTGTGATCTCTTTATGGAATTCAAATACGTTTGGGTACGCATTCTTCAGGGCCTGAAGCTTTCGTTTGGCTTCCTGTTCTGTAATATCGAACCCTGCGGTAAGAAACACTGTCCGTAGCCGTCTCCATCCCGCCCCATAAAAGGTGGCAAAGCCTAAGTTCTTAGCACACTGACGTTCCTTAGGAAACTTCTTTTTTACCTCACTAATCTCACAATCCAGTCCGAATAAAATCGTGGCGTTATGGTCATGTATTGATTCGCCTTTGGCTAATATCTCAAATAAGCGCTTATCTCCTGAATAAAGGGCAATCAGGGCGGCCTCAATACCCGATAGGTCAAACGTCACGAATTTCATCAAAGGTCTGGGCTTAAAGATTTTATATAGTTTGCTTGGTACTTGCTGTAGGTTGGGGTTGGATGAGGATAACCTACCAGTGCGGGTACCAGTCAGATGGAAATTGGGGTGTATCACACCATTGATCTGCTTCTCTCGATATGTAGGTAGATACATTGTCAATACCTTCTGTGCTTCGCGCCAGTCCAGATATGTACTAATGTCCTCCCGCCCATGAGCAGCTAACTGATTGAGTACGGCTTTACCTGTGCTCTCTTCTTCTTCATCGTCGATCTTGGTGATGTCCAGCCCGAGAAAATCTCGAAGTAACCATACCATCTGCTTAGGGGAATCAAAATTTATTTTTGTATCGCTTTTATAGGCAGCTTTATCATGTAGGTCCTTGTACCTCGCCCTGGTCTTTACCTCGTCTCGACCCTTCTTTATTTGCGCTTGACACATGTCGTCATACTTGGCTTTTAGTTCAGTTAGTTTCATACTGGTATACGCAGCTTGGGCGTCCGCCCACAACGCCTCTAACTTCAACCTTAGTTGTGACTCCTTCTCGCGGTACTCGTTCTCGACCTCATCCAGTTTAGTAAAGCTTATACAAATACCTTTGGACTCCATACGGCGAAGCATAGCAGACCATGGTAGCATCTTATTTTCATAAAAGTCCTTCTCTGCTGGTGAGAAGTTATTTAAAAAATATTCCCTTAGTCGGAGTGTATACTCACAATCCTTCTGGTTGTATACTTCATCGTTATGGTCAAGTGGGTTCTCCCAAAATGGGGGGACCTTAAGAAAGTACGGAGCTAGTACCTTAAGAGACAACGCCTTAGCTTTTCTATGCCCCCTCCCCTTGGGGAGTTCTGCATTAAGTTCCATACGTCGCGATTCATACTTCTCTAAGAAACTTTTAGGAACCTTCCTTGTGGATACATGGGCCATGAGTTGGGTATCGTCAATCTCAGCTTCCCCAATTTCTGTTGCACCTTTATATCGCAAGAATGTTAAGTCAAAGGATATATTGTGTCCAACCAGTCTCGGCTTCCCAAGATTCTTCCATGCACCTACGACTTGGTTAACGTCTCGAATAGCTTGATATTCACCACGACTTATAATCCCAGTTAAATGAATACTGTCCCGCCTAGGGTCCAGTCCAGTAGTCTCAATGTCGAGTCCTATTACCTCATTCGACGATGTCGAGGTAGTCGGTGATTGCTTTAAACTCATATGACTCCAAATAAAAATTTTGAAATTCGTTATTGATCTTAACTTCTATTTTAGCAGTTTGTAACTTCGTGTCAACTATAACCAGCATTGCTTGACCTTTAGTCACCCAACGTGGTCCTACTCCTCGCATAGGCCTACCACCGTTAATACACCACCCACCAGGCATCTTAAACCTATGTTTGGCTTTGGCGTAAAACATTTCTCTGGTGTCCACATTCATGAAGTGCTCCACCACGTCAGTCACATCTGCACCGCGCCCACGGAACTTCTTAGCAAACGGTAACAGAAACATGCGGACTATCTCAACGCTCTCGTCTGAGTCAGTATTAGATTGAAAGAAGTGCTTAAGCTTCTTCTTTATTGATCGGCCCATGTCCCCACCTCAGGAGTAAGTACAAGAAGTCTTCAAAATCCAATGCAATATATGTTTTCTTTTCCCGGTTCCTAGTAAACACCACAGCCGGGGCTTCGCCCCCCTTGGTATTCTGCGAAGCTTGCTTTAATGCTGCCCAAATATTCAGGGACTCCTGGTTTTTACACTCGATAGCTAATGGGAATAACTGTTTTGCCCGACTGGATAGAAGAATATCTACGCCTGTTCCCCCCATGAGTTGTGGACGAATGTCGTCTTCTGATAGTGCTAGGAGTGCGCGTAAGCGCTGAGCTACGTGATTCTGTAATCGACGGCCCTTAGCCTTCGCTGATGATGTTTTCATGTGTGCATCCTCTTGCGCAATCCCTTAACCCAAAAGCACTCATCTCCCTCGCCTCACCGCACCACTCACATTCCCCACGGCTTTTCCGGAATTCCCTAAGTCCCGCTGAAGGGGCGGTGTTGTAGACGCCATCTGGTAACTCAATCGTCCACCCCTCCCCCTGGACAGTGACTGTGTGAGTTGTCGTAAAAATGCTTTCCTCTGCTCGGATGGGTAATGCTTCCCCGTTTGACAATACTCGGTATAAACCCATATGTCGTATCTCCTTTCAATCTCCAATATGTGTTTTGGTATCAGTAATCCAATTTCTTTATTGAGAGTGATCATGTTGTTAATTGCCCTTGCCTCAAACCCCCAATATACATCTAGGTGATTCTTATCAGCATGCTCATGGTGGGCCAAGGCTTTAGGGAGTTGATTGGGTCCAGGTCTCCCTAAGTGAATCCAGTCCATTAAGTGACCTGCCTCATGTATAAGTGACAGTGTAAGATCTTTCAGATCTCTCTCAGGGCCAGAATTCAGGACAATCCTGGGCGTGGTGGTCCACTCCAACCAGTCCGTATCTGGGCACCGGGATGAGTAGTGAGCAATCGTTACATTGGCACCCATCGCATATACATAATCAAGTAACATGTAAAAGGCTTTTTCCCATCTCATTTGGCCAAGTATACTCCCAGTATTACACCGATTGAGAGACCAACAACACCATAAACAATATTCTGATTCTTTACTTCCTCATGGATTTTAGACAGCCGGTTGAATGATTTACTCAATTCATCTTGTGAATTTTCTAGATTACCTATTTGCCACTCATAATAACGTATTGCATCCCATTGTTTCGTAAGCATTTTATCAGCTTCATCAATTGCCTTGTAACACATTGCTGACAGCTCCTCAATAGCAGGCTTACATTCAATTGGTATCGTCTCCTGGGCGGTTGCTATACTTGATACTGTCAACATGGTCCCTAAGATCGCGCTTAAGATTTTCATAGTTCTTTTGCTCCTGTAAAAGTTCTTCTTTAGTTTTATCCCTAGCAGCCTTAAACCGTTCTCGTTGTTCCTGCATTTTGCGCTGGTGTTGATTGTAATCATGGTCGAGTATTAACTCAATCACGGCCAGTAATGCCCTTGATGAGAGAATTGCTACAAGTATTCCGATTAGCCATACGATGGTTGGATTCATTTATGCTCCTATAAAACAGGTTCAATACCGTATATCCAATTCTTACATAAAAGTAAGATGTTTGTCAAGTTAGTTGGTGGTTTTATTTTTGGGCTTGGATTGGGTAGTCTTTTATACGACTTGACGCCTAGTTCCTTTAGGCGGTCCTCGGCATCTTGACCGAAGACAATAACGCACTTCCCGGTTAGATCACCAAGTTCCACTGGTTCTCCACGGAGAGTGAAAGCATTTTTTATCTGAACTAGATTTAAGTCGAGGTCCATTAAATATATCCACTCAAGAATTATTTTATAAGAAGGTGTACCCACGAACGGTATTCCGAGACTAATATTCTTTCTCGGATTGGGTTTGTCCCCTAGGAATATCACAGGTTTGTGTAGTGATTTCATTTAAGGTCCTTTAGTTGGTTCAGGACGGGGTTCTGGACTTGGTTCTGAACTTGGTACTGGACTTGGTACTGGACTTGGTACTGGACTTGGTTCTGAACTTGGTTCTGAACTTGGTTCCGGAATATGCACCAGGTTTGGTACCTGACTTGGTTACGGACTTTGTTCTTTAATGGTTTCATTTAGGGTCCTTTAATTGGTTCCAGACTTGGTTCTGGATTTGGGCCTGTACCTGGTCCTCGACTTGGTTCCGGACTTGGTCCCGGACTTGGTACCAGACTTGATCCCATAATTGGCCCCCGACTAGGTTCCCGACTTGGTCCAGGACTTGGTCCCAGACTTGGTTCCAGACTTGGTCCCGGACTTTGTTCCTTAATGGTTTCATTTATACATCTTGACACAGTTCAAAATAAAAGTCAACAACTATTTCATGGAATAACTCAGCATGTAATTAGTGGCGCTAGCGCCGAATAACCATTACTCAACTTTCTAAAGGAACTTTAATAGTTGTGGTTTCAGTGAAAGTAGTATTGAATATAGTGTATATACTCTATTTAAAGGTTAATTGAGTAAGTGTGTGTTCTAAACCATGTACAGTTACCTGTATTTATTATGCAGGTCTAAAAATACACTGTCAAGTAAAATCGTACATGACCCTAAAAATAATTTTATTGACAGGTCTAGGGGTATCTAGTAGTATGGTAGTGAGGTTAGAAATGAATATTTTGGTCAGTACGACAGTCAATTGGAATGTTGGGGATGAAGTAATTTACGAGGGGTGCCGTAATTTGTTACAGGGTGTTATTGGCCGTGGCCATAATTGGATTTTATACGACCGTAATCCACAGAACTTTATAGACTATCCTAGAGACTCCAGAATGAGATCAACACTGTCTAACACACCTAATACCCTGGAATCATTAAGAAATTTACCTAAAATTGACTTTGTGCTTTTAGCTGGGTCCCCTGAATATGCGGGTAAACCCACCGAAGTACTCTATCAGTTTATAGTAGAGAAGAATATTCCAGTCCTGGCACTAGGTATTGGGGGGGACCACCCCTTATATCAGTTTAATGAGATTGAAAAGAAGGTCCTAGGGTCTGCCTATATAATCACTAGAACAGATACCGCACATCATAATATGGTTAGCCAAGGGATTTCTATAAGAGAGGTATTACCATGCCCAGGACTCTTTCTGTTTAGTGAGGATTGGTATGATCGCCAAGGGCCAACAATTCAAATACTGAATTCCCCAAACTCACCGCATAAAGTTAAGGAATCTTCATTGAATACTGTTGATTTAAATAAATACATTCTGTGCTTTAGATATGAAGAACTTTCATATTGGTGTGGCAGGGGGGCGAACCAAGCTAGGTTGATAAATAATATAATTGATTTTAAAGCCACACTTCGAGAACTTGGACCCTCTCAGGTAACAACGACACGACTTCATGGGGGTATAGCTACACTATCTGCTGGAATACCTACAACATTTATTGATGACGGTCAACCGAGAATGCGAGACACAATAGACGTATTAAATAAGTTTTTGTGTAATACCGTCGATAGATGGAAGTTCAATTCTAATTTAAATAAAATTGAACAAACATATATACAGCATATTGAAACAGCACTCCGTAGTTGGAGATTATTATGACCATATGGAGAAATGGAACTGAACTAATGCAATTTAGGATTAAGGTTGTAATGAATCAAGGTGGTCTAGGCGACATGATCACACGTCTTCCTGTGTTAACTTATGTACTAAAAAATTATCCACACATAATGATGGATGTGTACTGGTATAATTATTTTCTGTCATTTGCAAAGCGTGTAATCCCAGATTCTCCGCAAATAAACCACCGGTCTATGGACGATGTGAACTTGTTTTCTCCTTATCCTTACACTACTGTGATTGACTTCAAACCACATTATATTTCGTCTTTGGCGATGCACCTAATCTCCCATGCCTTCCTTACACTCCTGGACCGTAATCCCCAATTAAACGAGTGTAACTACCCCCAGCTTGCGCCCAGCGCACCCAACACCCCACCTAACCTACCCCCCAACTATGTGGTCGTAACGACCGGATATACGTCAGCCACAAGGCACTGGAAAGGTAAGTACGTAAACGACTTCGTTCGACTAGTCAAGCAAAAACTAGAGTTGGATGTAGTCTTCCTCGGTAAAGCAGATAGTGCATTAAATGCAACTGTGAGTGTTAAGGCTGATTTCGATGACACCGTTGACTATACTCAGGGCTTAGATCTACGTGATAAGACGACGTTGTTTGAAGCTGTGGAGGTGATGCGCGGAGCGCGGGCTGTGGTTGGACTTGATAATGGGTTGACCCACCTAGCGGCAACTACGGACGTTCCTATTGTGATGGGTTTCACGACAGTAGACCCACGTCATAGACTACCAATTAGACATAATGAACTTGGTTGGAATGTAGAGACCGTCACACCATTCCAAACGCTAGAGTGTCGGTTATGTCAGAGTAACATGGGGTTTGTTAAATGGGATTTTAGAAAATGCTTTTATGATGATCTTACTTGCCTAGATCATATTACTGGTAGTAGAATGTTTGAAGCATTATGCAAACTTTTAAATAAGGGGTAGGAATATGTCAGAGACTTCAGATGAGTCAAAACCGAACAACAAGGAAATGGCGTTATACGCACTTGGAGTATGGTTGGACAATAGACGTAAAAAAATCCTAAACGCAGAATCTAAGTACCTACCGATCAATGCTCAAATAATTGAAAGAGAAAGGCAGTACGTAAGGTTACTGGATGATTACTTATATCTATATGAACTAATTAACCACGAAGAAACTAGCAATGACGTACAAAGTTAGTTGGCACGTTAACGACGTGACTCATATACAAATGTTCTATGAACCAACACGGGCGCGGGACTTTCATCGCCGCCTCATGGCAACTGAAGATTTACTACGAACCAAGATTTACCCTAAAATAGAAGAGGATATTGAGCATGAGCGACTACCAAAAACACAAACCGATACAGAACACGACTGTAGATAAGACATCCAGGCGGGCGGCTGAAGTGTTGGATGAAATACTGAAGGATGCGGACAACGCTAAGGGAACAAGACACAATACTGGCAAGCCACGCCCCTCTATGGTGCCCCCTAGTTTTTATATTGAGATGATCAAAGTTATGGAAGCGGGAGCAAAAAAATATTCCGCACGTAACTGGCAGAAAGGACTAGAGTTTTCTTCAGTACTAGATTCTCTTGAAAGACATTTGATTGACTTCAAGAATGGAGTCGATTATGATAAAGAGACGGGATGCCACCAGATGGCACATATTGCGATTAACGCGATGTTTGTATTCTGGTACCAGAGTCAAGAAATGAAGAAGTTGGATGATAGGAAGGAAGTCTACAAATGAAACAGTTACCCACGAAACTCGATATTGTTTATATTACACTAACTTTCATTACGGCACTTCTTGCCACCACATTCTTACTCATGGACGCAAACGCTGACACAATCAATCACCCAACATTTGTTACACCCACGAAAAATACTTATCAAGTTGCTATAATTGATACTGGGTTTGATATGAGGGCGGGCCAAGACATCCCTGTTAAACTATGTAAAGAGGGTCATTATGATTTCCCGACCAAGAAGAGGGGGATTACCACAACTGATATACATGGAACACTTGTAGTTAGCGCTTTGGTTGAAAATCTCGCAAAAGTGGATTACTGTGTAATTATTTTAACTGTGTGGTCGTCTAGATCTAAAGGACACACACAAACTGAGATCGATTTTGATACTTACTTAGATAGTATTAAACGATTACACAAATATATTAAAACATTGAAACTCACGGCAATAAATATGTCGGCTTCGGGAAGTGGACACATTTTTGTAGAGAAAATGTTGTATCAAGACCTTTCTAAACAAGGTGTGCAACTGTTCTTCTCCGCTGGAAATGACGGGCAGTCCCTAAATAAAGCATGCACGGTATTCCCTGCATGCTATAATTTACCTAATTCACACATTGTCGGAGCTAAAGAAGAGAACTCATTTATGCCAGAAAAATATTCTAATTACGGAAAGGTGGTTACAGTATGGGCCTCTGGAAATGTCTCTGCCGCAGGTTATTCTGCCCGAGGAACTTCATTTGCATCTCCGCGAGCCTTGGCGGATTATTTACTAGCATTGCAGTATATGCGACAGAAGTAGAAGACTACCAACGAGCCCAAAAGCGCCTTATGAAGGCGGTATACCACGTATCCGATGCTGACCTTATCATGAAGAACCTTGAGAAACGATATGTGTCAAAGGAAGTCATTAAGTACGCATCGCCGCTAGGAATTGCCTTAGACTTGGTTGTGAATAAACGAATAACATATACATGGAGATTTCCGTGAGAGGACCAGAAACTGAAAAGTCCCATCAAACTAGACTTGGCTCTGGATTTTATCAGAAGTATATGTCAGGTCAAGGTCTAGATATTGGGTTTAGGGGCTCACTTGCGACAGCAGAACCTGTGTTGCAAACTGCTACAGGAGTTGAGATGGACTATCCTGGGTATGATGGAGTCAACCTCCCATTTGATGATGAGAGCCAGGACTACGTTTTCACCTCACATGTATTAGAGCATATTCCCACAATCAAACTAGATCGAACTATACAAGAATGGTTCAGAGTAACTAAGGTTGGTGGTCATATCGTGATCATAGTTCCTCACCAGTATTTATATGAAAAGCGTCGTATGCTCCCAAGTCGGTGGAATCGGGACCATCAAAGGTTCTATACTCCCGGCGTGTTAATGAGGGAATTGGAGCAAGTACTCCCGGAACCTAATACATGGAGACTACGCCTACTCCAAGATAATGATGAAAATTATGTATATACAATACCTCCGGATAAACATGCTGGGGGGTGTTATGAAATCGTGTGTGTAATCCAGAAGATACAAAAACCAGAATGGAGTCTAATATGACTAAAGAATATTTTTCTAAAGTATGTGAGTTACTGTGGGAACAGGGGATTGATTATAAAGACGCTGTCAAGCAATTTAGTGAAGAAACATTAAATCAACTCATCCACTCTAATGAAGAGGACGGGTTCAGCCCCTTATATACAGCAGATGAGATAGCAGATTTTTACGACGCTGACTCAGATTCTTATTGATTTTGATTTATTTTTGTTGTACTCTGATTATATTGGAGGAAACAACAAATGGATCAAGATAAGATACAAATATTTTTAACCTTGTGTCTCTTTGCTTGGGTATTTTTCTGGATGGTGCGGTCATGACGCTATCCACAATCACGGTATTTCTGCTTGCTTCAACTATCTTCACGGCGGTAGATCTATGACGCCGGATGAAAAATTCATTATAATAGTTTCTATTTTGGTTGTTTTTTATGGTGTGCTTTTGCGTTTTGCAGTCCCCTGCCCCAAGGAGTGAAAACATGACTTCTCGGACTAATTTAAAATATTTAGGTCGTGTTATTGTACACGAAGTTACATTAGTTTTTACTAGGCATCATGAGTACAGTGAGACTTTTGTTAAAGAATATGCACGTACCAAGTTCTATATTAAAGGTTGCACCCCAACTTTCCTCTCTTTAGACTCCGCCAAAGCCTATGTAAGAAAACTAAATAAAAGGAGGGAGAAATGACCCCCAGCCAGCGCTACGCGCTCACCTTCCGACACAGAGGCAAGCAGATTGGGTTGGAAGTCGAAGACTTAGTACAAGAAGCCGAACTAGCACTGTTCCGTTCGCGGAATAAGTTTGACCCGGAGAGAGGATCTTACTCCACCTGGCGCTATATGGTTATACGTAAGCACTTATTGAACGTAGTTGATCGGGGGGATGAGATGCGCGAAGCGCAAGCTGGTGGGGGAGTTGATACTCTTAGCGCTGGTATTCTTCGACTCGACACTATGAACGTACTTAGTCGAGCAGAGTTAAGTAATACAGAAAAGAATTTTGTAGAAAAGTTCTTGACTGGTTTAAGTGTATCTGATATATCTAAGGAGTGGGGTGTATCACAACAGTATGTTGATTGTGTGTATCGAAGTGTAATAAGTAAATGCAAAGATGTTTTAAAACTAAACTAAAAGGAGAGTATATGTTAGAGAAATTAAGTCCAGAACAAGAAGCACACATACCTATTTATGTGGAGCGATATTTAGGTCTCGGCAAAGCCACTACACCTTTCACTGAGGAGGTCAAGTCGAAACTTATAAACGAGATTTTCCCCGCTATCTACGCTGATGCCGGACTGGTTATGCCGAGGCGTGTGGAATTCTTTGCGTCACCCGCAGCTATGGTAAAGGCTGTTACAAAGGAATTTGGTTACGGTATCTCTGACGTCATCTCTAACTTGTGTTATGGCTCACAAGATGCTGGGTGGGTGGCATTCTATAAGTACTTCCAAGAACAATGCAGTATTGATCTTAAATCCAGATTCGCTATAGCAGATCTTTGTGGTTTATGTAGTTTCTGGTTGCCATACGACAAGGCTATCTTTGTCAGTCAGAATCTTTCTGATCTCCGAATGGAGAACGGTGTGCTGCATAATACCGAAGGACTAAGTTGGTCATATGAAGATGGCTTCTGTGGGTATACATTGTTCGGTACAACCGTCACCGAAGAGATCGTCATGGATATGCTTAAGGACACCAAGAATGGTGCGAAGCGCATTCTAGCTCTTACCAACGTCGAGCAACGCCTTGTGGCTATCAGAGCCTACGGTGCCCATAACATGCTCGAACAATTAAGTGGTAAGATAGTGGACACCAAGCAGGGACGCCGCCCCACATTTGATGGTGGACCTGAATATGTATTACATGAGGTCATGTTGGAAGGTAACAAAGAGAAACTTCTAGAAATGGCTAACCCCTCAGAGCCCAAGCGCCACTATGAGTGGGTTATACCCGAGTGTCAAACCGTATCAGAAGCCTTGGCCTGGAGAGCCGGACTTCAAGTGTTTACTGAACCAGTAGCTAAATCTTAAC
>Ga0075458_10000160_pt1 | contig 21675 bp, 21 predicted proteins | sample DEB3_08_DNA_FD_77576 | JGI IMG/M metagenome (GOLD analysis project Ga0075458, IMG submission 77576) | Aqueous microbial communities from the Delaware River and Bay under freshwater to marine salinity gradient to study organic matter... | ecosystem: Environmental > Aquatic > Marine > Coastal ... | reverse complement strand
TTTTCTTTTGCCATGCTTATATTTTATAGTCTTAAGCCTGTTTCAACAAATGCCTCATATCGAACAAGTAATTTATATATTGCTACCAAAGCTGCAATAACACTTGCTTAATCGAGACTACAAATTACAACAGATTATAATTGTGCATATTTTTTCATTATAATACTCGCATTACAGATACGATATAGCTATATTTCGAGCCACAAGGTCTATGATTGTTCAATTTAGTTGTTCGTTTGTCTGATATCCAAGAGCTCGATTTGGTGTTTGCGGACATTATTCCAGACATTTTCGGAGACTTCATATGCCACTTCTATTTTGAGGCCAGGCTCAAGCCAAGGATAATTTGTGGCCATCCCAAAGCCAATCGCGTCGTGGGTAATTCCAAGATCGTCGCTAAGTATGAGGCGCAAATGGCTGGCATCGCTTCCGACCAGTTTCATTGAGTCAACGATAAACTCCGACATTAGCTTGGGCCTAGGGTTTTGGTTGCCAAACGGCGCAAGATAGCCGATTTCCTCGACCAAACCTAGCGAGTTGGCGCTGGCTTTGGATTTGATTGAAACATCGAGGACTTTGAGATTGTTATCGACCGACATATTATTGATAGCATACTGATTGAGCCGGTAGCGCAGCTCTTTGATGCGTTCGGTTTCGATTGTGAGCCCGGCAGCAAAGGCATGCCCGCCAAATGTCTTTAGTATTTCCGAGCAATCTCGGATTGCTTCGATGATATTAAAGCTGCCATAGCTGCGCGCCGATCCTTTGGACGATTCGCCCATTTCTTGCAGTAGCAATACCGGCTTGCGCCACTTTTCTGCTATCCGGCTAGCTACTATCCCCACCACGCCATGCGACCAACTATCGCTATGAAGTACCAAAATTGGTTCTGTGCGGTACTGCCTGGCCTGCTTGTTGGCTTCGTCAAAAATCGTTTTGGTTGCTTGCTGGCGCTGATAATTAAGCTCATTGAGTTCAGCCGATAGCAATTTGGCCTGGTCATATTCTTTGGACACCAAAATATCCAGGGCTTTCTGGGCATGTGTCAGTCGGCCGGCCGCATTCAGCCGTGGTCCGATCTTAAAACCTAAGTCTGATTCGTTGATCTTAGCCAGATCTACGCCTGCTGTATCAGCTAAGGCCTTAAGTCCTGGGCGGCGGCTTTTTTGCATCACGAGCAGGCCATAGCGAACCAAGGCTCGGTTGATCCCAACTAGCGGGACGACATCGCAAACCGTACCGAGCGCCACCAGATCGAGCAACCATTTCTCATGCCCGCTTTCGGGCTTTTTGAGCTTTTTTTGGAGTACCAGCGCAAGGCAAAAAGCTACCCCCACCCCGGAGAGATTTTTGAAATAATCGTTCTTATCAAACTTCGGGTTGACACAGGCAAGCGCTCCTTTTGGCGGATCGCCATCCGGCTCATGGTGGTCGGTAATTATCAGATCCAGGCCGATTTTTTTGCATAACGCCGCCTGCTGGTGCGCTGTCACGCCACAATCCACCGATATCACCAGATCAACTTGCTGTTTCTTGAGCTTTTTCAGGGCCTCGGAGTTAAGGCCGTAGCCTTCCTCAAAACGATCAGGTATATATAGCAACGGCGTATTGCCAAGCGCGCTTAAAAAATCATAAAGCAGAGCTGAGGCGGTCATACCGTCGATATCATAATCACCATAAATCGCTATCGATTGTGATTTACTAACAGCTTGCTCAATTCTGGCGGCTGCTGCCTTTATGTCATGGATGGTTTCGGGCTTACCAAGCGACAACTTGTAATCAGGCTGCAAGAAATCCGCAATTTCAGCTTCGCCTAGGCCGCGGCTCGACAATAACTTCCCAGCCAAGCCTTTGGCAGAATCAATCTCAATACAACTAGCGGTATTCCAGGTAATTTTGGACATACCCTTAGTCTAAACCATAAAGTATGGATAAAACTAGGATTATTGGTAAAAGTAATCGGATTTGGAACGCGACTTGAAGCCTACGGGCAAACTTGCGGCATAGGCGCCCGAGCGACTGGCATAATACAAGCTGCCACTTGTCTTTTTGTTTAGCGTGTTGGTTTTGTTTGATGCTCGCAATAAGCTGATTATTTTTTGTATTTTTTTCATTCACCTCTCCTTTTTTGTTTTTTTTAATTTTTATCTCACATCATGATCGCCGGGTGCTGGTCTTGAGGACCATGCTCTGAAGCTCCTTAAATAAAGTAAAATTCTGATTAACCCCATAAACCCTGGTATTGGATTCCTTATAGGCTTTGACATAGCCGATTTTCTCTAGCCTAGAAAGCTCGCGGCTGATGTTGCCGGGGTCTTCTTTGGTAATTTTAGCCAAACCCCTGATGTGTATCCGGTAATCAGGATACTTGCTAAACAGTGTAATTATTTTCCGCCTCGTTTTGGATGTAATGAAATACTGCAACATTTTGTTTTACCTCATTGAAACCAGTATAACATAACAACTGTAAAAATAACAACACTTTTGTGAATATAATTTTTATGCTAATATTGGATTAGCATAAGAAAAACAAACGATGGATAGATATTGCCCAGAATGTAATTCCTCTATGACGCCAAGCTTGGTGGGTTATTTGTGCCCGGATTGCGGCCACCTGCAAAGGTTTTACACTGATACGGCTAGCTTGAACCCCACAGCCACACAAAAGGAAGAGAGCCTTTCTACCTCGACCGATAGCGATACGGCAGCAAGCGATATGCAAGCTTCTTCTGGGACAGCCGAAAGTCCTGAAAGAAAGAAAATCCGCTCAACCCTCAAGCGCCTGATGGTGCCAGAGCTGCCACCGCCGCACCATGAGCAGCTGATAGCGGACAGTGAAGCCGCTAAGGAGCCAACTGGCTTAAGTGAGACAACCAACCCACTGATGCAATCTGAGACCGACAGCCTAACAGCCGCAGATAACACCGACACTACGCCCAAACCAACAAAAAAGGGCCATCCGGTACTTTGGATAACCATCGCTGCTTTGGGACTATCGGTTGCAGGCCTAGCCGTAGTAGCCTATTTATACTTCAGATAGAATTATTTCTTGGCGGCCCGTTTGATTTTCCAATTGTTGTACACCACCAGTAGTGGTGAGGCATTGAAGATCGATGAGTAAGTCCCGGAGATTATTCCTATTAGTAGTGCCAGTACGAAATACTTGATCGATTCACCGCCAAACAGGAAGAAGGCGGTAAGCACCAATATAACGGTAATCGAGGTATTGAGTGATCGGGCCAGAGTTTCGTTGATTGAGATATTGACCACCTCTTCAAAAGGTTTGTTGAGTCGGCGCAGATTTTCACGGATACGATCATACACTACGATTGTGTCGTGTACCGAGAAGCCGATCACGGTCAGCACGGCCGTTACAAACAAGGCATCGACCTGCACCCCGAAGAAATGCCCCAAGATTGCGAACACGCCTAGTAGTAGCAGGGCGTCGTGTAGCAGGGCGATAATCGCGGTGCCACCAAAACTCCACGGGCTAACCGGGGGTGGTGCGTTGCGGAACGCAAAGGCAATGTATAAGAGTATTGCTAGCGAGGCCAAGCCGACACCCAAAAGGGCGTTGCGGGTAATATCCCGGCTCACCGAGGGGCCGACCGAGCTGAAGGCCGTCTCGCTGAGCCCGTTTTGGGCCAATAAGGTCTTGATATTTTGGTGGATCACTTCGCTATCACCGGAGTCTTTATCGCTGTAGCGGATTAGTAGCTTGTCTTGGCCGGAGGTGGTAACGGTAATATCTTTGACCCCGGCTTTGCCAACGATCTCGCGCGCCAAGCTCTGATTGGTCGTACCGGTGATTTCCATTTCCTGCCCACCGGTAAAATCAATACCCGGCTTGAGTCCCCATACGAACAAGGCGATGGTTCCGGGCACGACCAAAATGATTGAAATCAGAAACCATAGTTTGCGCTTACCTACGATATTCATCGTTTTGCCTCCTTGATACGGTACGAGCTGGGCTTAGAGCCTAGCTTGGTGCGGACCACGGCTTCCATGAAAGTTTTCGAAATCGTAATCGCTGTGAACATACTTACCACAACACCAAGCGCCAGAGTAACCGCAAAGCCCTTGATGATTGGAATGCCTGAGATGTAGAGGATCAGACAAGTGATGAGGGTTGAGACATTGGAGTCACGGATACTGGTCCAGGCCCGCTTAAAACCAGCCTCCATACCGGACTGGACCGTACTGCCGTCGCGGACTTCTTCTTTCATCCGCTCAAAAATCAAAATATTGGCATCAACTGCCATACCGATACTCAGTACGAAGCCGGCGATACCCGCCAGTGTTAGTACAATCGGGGTTTGGCTAATACTGGAGAGTTTGAATATATCCAAGACAATCAGGGTGTATATTACCAAAGCGCCACCAGCCACCAAGCCGGCCAAGCGATAGTAAGCAATCATAAATATCAGCACTGCCAGCAGGCCGATCGCTCCGGCCACCAGGCTTTTTTGGATTGACTCGGTCCCGAGGCTAGCCCCCACTGCGCGCTGCTCCACTAGCTTAATCGGCACTGGCAAGGCGCCAGCATTGAGAAGCACGGAGGTATCTTGAGCAGCTTTGAGGCTTGCGAAACCCTGCATCTGGCCTTTGCCATCGGTGATGGGTGTTGATACGGTGCCGTTGAAAAGTGGCTGGTTATCCAAGACAATTAGCAGCCTGCCGCCACTGAGGTTGATCTCTTTGGTGAGATCGGCAAATTTCTGGACTGCGTCGTTTTTCATCTGGAAAGATATCACTGGCTGTCCGGTCTGGACATCAATATCTGCGGTTGCGTTTTGTAAATCCTTACCGCTTAGCTCGGTTGCTTGGGGGATATTGTCCGTACCGACTTTGAAAAATGACAGCTCGGCGGTCTTGCCGATCAGCCCGATAGCCTGGTCAATATCACTTATCCCGGGCAATTGTACCGACACCCTGTCGCTACCAGAGGTCTGCACCACTACTTCGGAAGTACCGCTGGAATTGACGCGTTTGTTGATAACATTGATTACCCCGTCGATCGCTTTCGCCCTGTCTGCGGAAGGTATCTTGGTTAAATCCGCCTGGTAGGTCAGGCTTGCACCGCCTTGCAAATCCAAGCCCAACCTGATTTTGAGGGCTGTGTCTTTGATACCTACCGCCGAGAGGATCTTGTCCTCCCGCGGCAATGCTATTAGCACCAGCACGGCCACCAAGGCTGCAATCAAATAGAGCTTTGTGTTTAGCTTCATAACTACATTATAAACCAAACGGAAATAAATAAAGCAAGATTTTTTATCTGATGTACAATGAATGTATGAATATCAATGTGAGTGTCGCAAGCTATAATGGCAAGGACGGACGACAATTTAGCTATACCTGCCCCGATACTTTGCCGGCAGCCGGGCTCCAGCCTGGACAGATTGTAACACTACCCTTCGGTAAAAAAACCAGCCTCGGGGTGGTGCGCGAGCTCAACGCCAAAAAGCCTTCGGGCATCAAGCTAAGCTCGGTCAAAGAGATCTTGGAGCTGCCACCGCTCGCGCCACATCAGCTCAAGCTAGCCGACTGGATGATCGAATACTATGTCGCACCAGCCAGCTCAGTCTGGCAGCTTTTCCTGCCCAAGAACGCCAGCTCCAAACCCCGCAAGAAATTTGGCAATGCGGCAGGCCAAACCGAAGCACTGCTCAAGCTTTCAAAAGCACAAGACCGAGCCCTCAAAAAAATCAACCAAGCCCGTAAGCCAGTACTACTCCAAGGTGTGATGGGCTCGGGCAAAACCGAACTATACTTTCATTTGATCGCAGCTAGCCTCGGGCAGAACAAATCCTCGGTGATTCTGATGCCAGAGATATTTCTGACCAACCAAATGATTACGCGCGCCAAAAAACACTTCGGCGATAAGCTGCTAGTGACCCACTCGCAAATGAGCGCCGCTGAGCGCCGCCATTTCTGGGACCAATGCAACCTGCGCAGCCAGGACTCTGCTGTGGTAGTGCTGGGCCCGCGCTCGGCACTGTTTGCCCCACTGCACAATCTCGGGCTGGTTATTATCGATGAGTGCCACGAGCAAAGCTACAAGCAGGACGCCGCACCACGCTACCAGACGGAGTTTGTGGCAGCTCGCCTGGCTCAGCTGAGCGGCTCACAGCTGGTCCTGGGTAGTGCCACCCCGAGCGTGTCGACCCGCTATCTTGCCGACCTAGGCAAGCTCGAGCTAGTGGAGATATCTGAGCGGGCCATGAGCTCCGCCCATCCGAATACCGTGGTAGCCGATATGCAAAAGGGCTCGTCGATGCTATCGGCGATGCTATCGGCTGAGCTCAAAGACTGTGTAGATAGTAAGCACTCTGCGCTACTTTATCTGAACCGCCGCGGTACTGCGCCATTGTATATGTGTAGTGATTGCGGTCAGGGGTTTGAGTGCAAATACTGTGGTGTCAACCTGCACTTCCACGCCGACAGTATGCAGCTGGTTTGCCATATTTGCAGCCACACCGAGCGTCCGGCAGCGCTCTGCCCAAGCTGCGGCTCTACCAATTTGCGTGGTGTGGGGGTCGGCACCAAGGCTATCGAGCAGGTAGCCGCCGAACTGCTGCCGGGCAGCACAATCGTGCGAATCGATAAAGACAACGCCAAAAGTAAGGATTTCGCACAAATCATCGAAGCTATCCAATCGGCCAAAGTCGATGTGATCGTCGGAACCCAGATGCTAGGCCGTGGCCTTGATCTGGATAAACTGCAGCTGGTGGGCATCGTCAATGCCGACTACGACTTACTCAACGCCGACTTCAATGGCCGCGAGCGGGCCTTTCAGCTGATTGCCCAAGCTGCCGGGCGAGCCGGTCGGCGCGATACCCAAGGCAAGGTGATCATTCAGACCAAAAACCCCCAAAACCCACTGGTCGGCTATATTGCAAGCAACGATTTTGAGGGCTTCTACAAAGACGAGCTCTCGATGCGCAAAAAATACTCTTATCCTCCTTTTGCTTATCTGTTAAAATTAGAGTGTGGTTTTGTAAACGAAAACTTCGGCAAAACCAAGGCCGAAGAGCTAATCGGCAAACTGCGCCAAAACCCTAAGCTACAAATCCTCGGCCCGGCCAAAGCCTACCCTTTCATCCGCAAACGCAAAAAATTCTGGAAAGTGGTAGTTAAGGGCAAAAGCCGCCAGGAATTGCAAAAAATAGCTCGGGAGCTCGACCGCAACTGGATAATCAATCTCGACCCCTTCGGTATATCATGATCAGAAAAATCGTCACCATACCCAATAAGATCCTACGCAGCAAATCCAAAAAGATTGGCTATGTTGATGACTCGATCAAAAAGCTGGCCGAGGATATGATCCAAACCACGCTCGATTGGGACCACGACAGCGAATTCGGGGCGGCACTAGCGGCCATCCAAATCGGCGAGCCGCTCAAGCTCACGGTGGTACGCAATGATTTTGACAATCCCAAGCAGAAAGAATTCACTACCCTTATAAATCCGGAGATAGTCAAAAAAAGCACCGAGGAAGTTACCGATGTCGAAGGCTGCCTGAGCGTGCCCGGCATTTATGGCCGCGTCAGCCGCCCGCTCAAGGTCAAGCTTAAAGCCCAGGATATCGATGGCCACCCGGTCCGCCTGACCGTGGAAGGCTTCCCGGCCCGCGTGGTGCAACACGAGATCGACCACATGAACGGTATTATTTTTCTAGACCACATCAAAGACTCCTCGCAGCTTTTTAGCATCGATAAAAACGGCTCGCTGATGCCGATTAATCAGCACAAAAAAGATGACCTCAAAAAAGCCAAGCAGTAGCACCAAGATAATATTTTTTGGCACTGGCCAGACCAGCCTGGAAGCCTTGCAAGCGCTTCATGAGCAGTTCGATATCGGGCTGGTAGTAACCAAGCCGCCGGCCCCAAACTCGGCAGGCAAAGCTAGCTCAAATGCCGTCGAGCGCTGGAGTAAGGCCAACAACCTCAAGATTATTACGCCAGATGGTAAAAAAGAACTTGAGCGGGCTTTTGAGGGCATCGATACCAAAAACGCCCTTGGAATCGTACTCGACTACGGCGTAATTATCCCAGGGAGCGTAATCGACCGGTTCCCGCGCGGCATCCTCAATAGCCACTTCAGCTTACTGCCCAAATACCGCGGGGCCGACCCGATCCGCAGTGCTATCTTGGGCGGCGATGACGAGACCGGGGTAACCATAATCAAAATCACCCCCCGGCTCGACGATGGGCCGATGCTCACCTGGGCCCAAGTGGATATAAACGGTATGGATGCCCTGCAGTTGCGCGCTAAATTATCTGAAATCAATTGCGCCTTGCTGGCCGAAACAGTTCGCCTTTACCTGTCAGATGAGCTGGAGCTGGTCGGGCAAGATGAAGCCGAAGCCAGCCACACCCGCAAAACCACCAAGGAAGACGGGCTGATCAACCCCGCAAAAACGGCCGGGGAATTATATAGGGAGCTGCGGGCTTATGCCGGGTGGCCCAAGAGCTATATGGAGTATAATGGCAAGCCGCTCATAATCATCGAGGCTTCAGCTTGCGATATACAAGCTCCCCCAGGCCAGTTGCAAGCCGTAGAGGGCAATTTGCACCTCGGATGCAAAGACGGTAGCCTGCTTATCAAAACCCTTCAGCCAGCCGGCAAAGCAGCTATGGATGCCAAAGCGTTTATCAATGGTTATCTCAGGTAGTGTTAGATATACTGCTTGATCTTCTCGACCACTTCTTTGGGCGTGAGATCGGTTTTTACGATATAATCGCACGCACCCAGCACCTTGCATTTATCGATAGTTAGCTGATCCATTATGTTGGTTAGGATAAGCACCGGCAGGTTGGGCACAATCTTTTGCTGCCTGAGCTGCTCAAGCACCTCTATACCTCCCATATTTGGCATCATCAGATCAAGCAGTACCAAATCGGGCTTGGTTTCGGCTATCTTTGCAAGCGCCATGGTGCCATTGACTGCTTCGACTGTCTCGATACCTGATTTGGACAGCTTCAGCTGGTACATGTTGCGGATAAAGTCATTGTCTTCAACAATTAGGACGGTTTTACTCATAAATCAATCTTAATCCTTATGGATAGGCTAGTCAAATGGCAAGGTCTGACCTTTGTATTTAACTTTTATATCTTTGCATATATCAATTAGTGCATCTTAGCATGAGCGGTATTGTCAACTAGCAAAGCCGCCCGTATAGGGCGGCTTGAGCTGAAGAGTGCAAAACTTTAAGCTCTAGCTAAATTAATTGCCATCTTTGATATAGAACTCTGTTACCCACATACCTGCATATCCCGCTGCTGGATCTAATTGAGCGTTAATTTCTTCCCACCATTGTGCCCTATTACCACCTTGTCTGCTGAAAGCTATATCATTAGAGCATACACTATGCTCATTAGCAGTTTCTGCGGAGTATTCGAATTTTTTTACATCGAGTAGTTCATCATATTTAATAGTTAAATTATCTCCGGAATTTTCCACGAGGTATTTACCTCTTATTTCAAGCTGCCCCTTATTACTCTTGCCTTGTTTTTCCTTTTGAGTTTTAAAATTCACACAGACCTTTGCTTTACCATCTGGGCCCGCTATTTCATTAGCCTTATTCTGATACCACCAGGCGTATGCTTTTGTTTCTTTTCCGCCTGAACCAGTTGCTGGTGCAAATACATAGCAAAGGTCTTCATTATCTTTAGGAGATTTGAGTGCCCCTGCCTCGCACTTGAAAGCTATTTTACCATTAGCATTTGCTACAGTGGTTTTTCCTGCTACAGGCCTTTTTATCCTTTCTACTCCTGCCTGGCTAAAGCGTACGATCGCGTAGCCGGCCACTGCTACCACCAGCACCACTACGGCTGCGATGGCCCACAAGGGTATCCTGCTTTTAGATTTTTTTGTTAACTTGCTACTAGCACTTGTTCGGCTTTGCGCCATGATTATGCCCTCTCTTTTTATATTAAATTATAGATATGGCTTAATTATATTAGCATGAGCGTTATTGTCAAGCAACAAGCCGCCCGTATGGGGCGGCTTGATAATGCGAAATACTTCTCGATATTTTAGTCCTTCAGATACATTGACTCAACAAGGATACCGTCTCCTTGTGTTAACACGACTCTACCAATAAGCTTCTTGGTATTGCTGGAAACTTTAGCATCTGTGCAGTATTCTTGGTTAGCTCTACTATTAGCGCCTGTAATGATATTTTTTTGAGAATCCAAATCACCCACTACATCAACACCGCCGTAGGATTCGTACACCCTATAAGCATCCAGCCTTCCAACAACATCCGTGCCTATGGTGAGTCGAGCACATAGCTTGCCTAGCTGATTTTTACCATACACACCATCCTCACCTGAAAAACTTAGGTTATTTGGGTAATATGTCTTGTTGTACCAATAGGCTTCAGCATTCTTGCCTTTATTTACAAGGCAAGTTGGCCGGCCTGAAAATTGCGATTTGCCTAGCATTATGTTATTACACTTCAATGCAACAAGTCCCGCAGAATTCTTAACAGCTGTCTGGCCTGCTACAGGCCTTCTTGGGTCCTTTTCGAGTTCGCCAGCCTGGCTGAAGCGTACGATCGCGTAGCCGGCCACTGCTACCACTAGCACCACTACGGCCGCGATGGCCCACTTCGGTACATTTCCCTTGGATTTTTTAGTTAGTTTGCTTTTTGAGTTTGTTCGGCTTTGCGCCATGATTATACCTTCTCTTTTTCTATTAAATTATATATATGGCTTAATTATATTAGCATGAGCGGTATTGTCAAGCGACTTTCAAAAGTTTTTTGATCCTGCGGAATTTGTAGAGCCCCAACTGCCTGCGCTTGAGTATGGAATATATGAGCAGGGTAAGCGCGCTCAGAGGCACGCTGATCTCGCCGAGGCTGGTGTATAAGGTCTTTTGATCGATCGGACTGACACTTCCTGCAAAGTAGCTCGAATCGGGCGTGCTATTGTGCGCCTGCACCACACCGTTGTTGTCCATGACAAACGAGTCCCTGCCGCGCGCGCTTTGCAGATAGTAGCGGTTGTTGGCCACGGCTTGGAATTTGGACAATTGCATCGCCTGCACGAAGTACAAGCCATCCAAGCCCATATCGTATAGCGAGGCGGAATTGACCAGCACCTGTGAGCCGCGGCTTGTGATGTCGCGGTAAAATTCCGGGGCAATCGCCCCTGAGCAGGCCAGGACACCATAGCGGATACCTTGGGTTTCAATCGGCTCTATGGGGACCTCCGACTGCTTGATAGCCTGGCTGGCTTCGTGGTTGATTATGACTTCAGGATTGCCCGAGGCAATCAAAATGGCCTTATATATATAAGGCACAAACTCCCCGCCGGGAATTAGAAATGTCTTACCGCGCTTTTCAAGCTTCTCTCCCTTGGAATTGAGCAGCACCACATCGTTGAGGTTCCTACCAGAAGCCTGGTCGGTATCGGCGATGGTAGTGATCACCTGAGCCGAGGAGTTGGTGGCGATCCCTTCGTATATTGCCCTGTCATCGGTATATAACGATTGGTCTTGTAAAAAATTGGAGTACTCAGGCATAAACACCAAGCTGGTTTTGGTGATGTTGTTTTTCTTGATGTATTCGGCTAGCCATCCCCGGTAGTAAATCTCATCGTACTGCCCGACATGCACTATGCCGACCTGCTGCTGCCTTTGAGCGGGCGGCTTGGAGTAGATAAAGTAGCCGAGAGCGGCAGCAATGGCTACGAGGCCAATCAAAAGCACAGCGTATTTTTTGAGCTTGCCGAAAATCAGCTGGTACACGCACAGGTTGATCAGCACCACCACAAAGCTCATACCAAATAGCCCAAGCAGGCGTGAGGCAAAGATAAGCGGGGTTTCGCTGGCCGCAAGGCCGAGGGCACCAAAATTCCAGTGCGGGCCGATCACACCGCCCTCGCCGGTGGTAACGATTGCAAAAGTAACGCTGCGGATAAACTCCCCCACCACCCAGGCGGCCGGAACTAGCAAGAAAGATTTTGGTTTTGCGAAGCTGATTTTGAGTTTTTCGACCACCCAAGCGAAAAATACAAAACCAAGCGAGAAGATGCCCACGAACAGCCCGACCGTGAGCGGCAAAAAGATGGCCTTTGTCCATGGATCGCTCAGCAGATCCATCGCCTTGATCTGCGTAAACCACCACATTACAATCAGGAAGTAGAGCATACCAACCAGCCAGATACGGCGGACAAACTGCCGGCGGGTGAGCTTCTGTGTGCCCAACCAATTTAGCAAATAAAAAAACGGCACCATGCAGACCAGCGCAAGCCAGCCGAGGCCGAGACGCAAAAACGGCAGCGCCAGCGCAACGGCACTAGCTACGCTCAGCCCGTACAGCCGCCAATTGATATTGCGCAACTTTTTCTTGAAACCCTCCGACATAATTTGATTATAAACTAATCAAGCAGCTTTTGTATCTTCTCAGCTTCGGTCTGGCCGCTGTCGAGGTGGAATTGCAAGCTGGGGGAGAATTTGGACTTGAGCTTGCTCGCCAACTGCTTAGAGATCTTACCGCGGTCCTTGTCGATCTTGTCAAACACCCGCTGCGAGTCGCTACCCCAGACTGCGATATAGGCATGGGCGATCTTGAGATCGGGGCTGATCTTGATGCTATTGACGCTTATGGCCGCCTGCGGGGTCTGGTAGTCTAGCAGGATCAGGGCCAGCTGCTTCTTGACCATTGAGCTAAATTTTTCGAGCCTGAGTTTCATCTTAGAGCCTGCGTGCTTGGGCAGTAGTACTAAAGAAGATTAGCTCATCGCCAAGCTCGATGGCTTTGCCAAAAGCCACTTCCATACCGCACTCTTCGTTTTGCATAACTTCCTTGGCGGCCTGCTTGTCTTTTTGCAGGCTCAAAAGCTTGCCGACTCCAATTTCTTTGCCATTGCGCACTAGCTTGAACTGCAAATCGGGTGTAATCTTGCCGCTTGCAACCTTGCCGCCACAGATTACTTTTTCTTTGGTGGTCTTAAAGACCCCGAGGACCTTAAGGCGCGCCAGCTCTGTCTCGATTACCTCCGGCTCCAGCATGCTCGATAGCCACTCGCGCACATCATCGAGCAACTCATAGATAACTTTATATAGCTTGAAGTCCACGCCCGAGCGCTTGGCCTGCTGATTGACGGCCGCACTGATTCCGACATGGAAGCCCAAGATGAGTGCGCCGGCGGCCGTGGCGGCCTGCACATCGCTCTCGGCGATATCGCCGATCCCGGAAGACACGACCTTGGCCCGAACTTCGTCGTTGCCGACCTGCTCAATCGATGACACCAATGATTCCAGCGAGCCCTGTACATCGGCTTTGACAACCACCGGCAGCTCTTTGACGGCGCCCTCGACAACGGCGTGGGCAATATCCTCGGCGGTCTTACTCTTGACCGATACGACCGATTTGAAACTGCGCTTGCGGTCTTGGCGGCTCACCCAGTCTTTGGCCTCCTTTTCGCTCTCTACCTGCTCAAACCAATTGCCAAAATCCGGTAGGCTCTTGAGGCCTGCAACCACCGCTGGCATCGAGGGGCTAGCGGCCTTGATCTTGTGGCCACGGAAGTCTTCCATGGTGCGGATTTTGCCATAGCTCGAACCGGCGATAATCCAATCGCCCGGGTGAATCTGCCCTTCTTGCACCAATAGGGTTACGATCGGGCCTTTGCCGGTATCCAGGTGGGATTCGATAACCACCCCGCGGCCAAAGCCTTCGGTACGGGCCTTGGTCTCGACAATGTCGGCCACAAGTAGCACGACATCGAGTAGCTTTGGAATGCCATCGCCGGTCTTGGCCGAAACTTCCACGCAAGGCACCTCGCCGCCCCAGTCGTCGGGGATGACATCGATTTCGCTCAGCTCCTGCTTGACGCGGTTGGGGTCAGCGCCTTCCTTGTCGATCTTGTTGATCGCTACCACGATCGAGACACCGGCCTGCTTGGCATGGTCGATTGCCTCGCGGGTCTGGGGCTTTACGCCGTCATCGGCTGCCACCACGATAATCGCGATATCGGCAATCTTGGCGCCGTGCTCGCGCAGGGCCGAGAAAGCCTCGTGGCCCGGGGTGTCCAAAAATGTTATAACGCGCTTGTTTTTAGTAACTTGGTAAGCCCCGATGTGCTGGGTAATACCGCCCGACTCGCCAGCCGCAACTTCGGCGTTACGGATAGCATCGAGCAGGCTGGTCTTGCCATGGTCGACATGCCCCATCACGGCGATCACCGGGGGGCGGCTTTCGCTTTTGGCGTCGTCGGCTTGCTGGTTGGGCCGCTCTTCCTGGGCTGCAGCCTTAGCTACCACCTCAAAGCCAAGCTCCGCGCCGATAATCTGCGCGGTATCAAAATCGATCTGCTCATTGACGGTCGCCATGACGCCGTTTTTCATCAGCTCACCGACAACCGCGGCCGGGCCCTTGCCGATCAACTCGGCAAATTCCCCGACGCTGATAATCTCTGGCACTTCTACTTTGTTCGATTCCTGACTCATCGTTTTTTCCTTTGCAATACTCTTACTAAGTTTCCCTCTACTTTATTATAGCAATCCTGGCTGCATACATAGACCCCTCGGCCGGGCATTTTTTGCGTTTTGTCCTGTTTGGCCTCACCTTGGTGCAAGACCACCCTGTTCATATCTGCTTTGGGCGCTTTTTTGCGGCAAACCAGGCATGTCCTCTCCGGTATGTGCGTGCTACCGGCCAAGCTAGCTACTCCCCTTTTTCTTGCTTAGGGGCTTTTTTGGCAGCTTCTTTGGCGGCCGGCTTGTCGGTGTCGTCTGCTTTGCTAGCGGCTTTGGGAGCGGCCTTTGATTTGAGGCTAAGCGACAGCTTGTGTTGGGTCGGATCGATTCCGATTACACGGAATTGCTTGGTCTCGCCGACCTTTACCAAGGTGTTGGGATCGAGCACATGCTCATCGGATAGTTCGGAGATGTGCACCAACGCTTCGATTACTGGGGTAACCTGTACGAAAGCGCCAAATGGCGTAATGCGGGTAACTTTTCCATCGATTTCATCGCCCACTTTGTAGGCTGAGATTTCTTTCTGCCATGGGTCCTCAGACATCTGCTTCATCGAAAGTGAAAGCTTGTCTTGGTCGATTGCGATAATGACCGCTTCGATTTCCTGGCCGACTTTGACATACTTGGAAGGATTGTCCACCCTGTCCCAAGCGATTTCAGAAATATGCACCAAGCCTTCGATACCGTCGACATTGACGAACACACCGAAATCAACCACGCCGGTTACTACCCCTTTGACCTTATCGCCTACCTTGAATTCGGCAATCTTGCCCTGGGTGAACTCTCGCTGGGCTTCCTTCTCGGACACGATCAGCTTGGCTTCCTTGCGGTCAAGGTCCAAGATACGCACCATCAGGGTGCGGCCTACCAAGGTGTTGAGCCGGTGCAAGATCTCGTCTTTGTCGGCTCCGGTAACGCGTGGGTAATTCTCAGCCGAGAGCTGGCTGACCGGCAAAAAGCCGCGCACGCCATCGACTTCGATAAGCATTCCGCCCTTGTTGGCATCAAATGGCACGATTCCAAAAACTTCCTTGTTTTTGAAGCGTTGCTCAAGCTCTTCCCAGCCTTTTTCTTTGGCCACCCGCTTGAGGCTCAAGACCACCTGGCCCTGTTCGTTTTCGATATCGATTACCGAGGCCGAGACCACATCGCCGATTTGTAAATCGCGCGCGGTGTGCTCTAGCTCCTTGCCGGTAACCACTCCGGTGCCATACGCACCCAAATCCAACCAAAGCTCACGGCGGTCTTTGGCGATAACTGTACCCTCGACAACATCCTCTAGGTTCAAAGCCGCAATAGGCTGATCGGCTAGAAGATCATCCATAGAAATTCCTGTGTTTGACATATTAAATTTTTTCTCCTTTATAGTAGCGCTAAAACGAAAATTAGCGAAGTGTGGCTTCACTAGTCGTTTAGCTAAATATATCTGATTTTGAGCGTTTTGTAAAGCCTAGCAGAGGTTTTTGAGCCGTCGGCGGCTAGCAATATACCCACCCGTGAGCGCACCCAGTATAATCGTTGGGACGATGCTATCGGCCGGGCCGGTAGCCGGGATGTTTTGGCTGGGGATTTGGGCCTGCACCGGCGGGTTGGATGGCGTATCTACGCCGGCGGTGTCGTTTTTGGCGTTGTTTTCGCTCTGTTTTTGCGCTTCCGGCTGGATCGTAGGTAGCGTGCTTTTGGTGGGGTCGTTGGTGCTGGCGACCTTCTTGCGCTGCTCCACGCCGTAGTTGTAGGTGGCTACCGCCACCACCGCGATTAGTAATACTGCCACAAATAGCTTGGCCAAATTGGTTTTGTTCATAGCTCCTCCTTAATTTGTGCCATTTTACACCCCAAAATGCTTCGGATGCAAATAAACCATTTACTACCGGCTGGCTTATCTTTATGATAGATAAAAAAGGAGGGTCAAATGGAGCTTATTGCTTCCTATCCGGAGCACCGATTCTTGCCAGCTGGCTATTTTGCCTACGACGCTAGTGAGGATGTGATCAATTACGATCCCGGGCAGATCGATAAGACCGACGGTAAGCTGGCGCTGCTGCATGAGATCAGCCACGCGCTGCTGGGGCATTTTCATTACCGTTTCGATTTTGAGCTGTTTGCGATGGAAATGGACGCCTGGAATATGACCAAATCGCTCGCTCGCAAGCACAAGGTCAAAATCAACCACAGCTATATCGAGGAGTGCATGAATAGCTACGACCGCTGGCTGACCAAGCGCGGTACCTGCCCCAAATGCAACGAATTCAATATCCAAAACCAACCCAACCAATTCAGCTGCCACCGCTGCCAGACCGCATGGAAGGTCAGCGATAATATCCAGAGCTCGATACGTCGAAAAGTAATCAAATAAAAAACCCCGCGATGAAGCGGGGATTTTTTATTGGGCTTAGGCTACTTACTTAGTAGCTTTACCACGACGGCTGGCGCGACCACCCTTGGCACCTGCTACGCGAGCAAGCTCTGGGTTGGCAGCGAAACCACCACCACGGCTTTTCTTGCCACCTACGGCACCAATCTTGGTGTAAAACTCTTTGCCGTAGCGTTTTTTGTTGGTCTGGGCGGCTTTGATGCCACCTTCACGTGTACCTGGCATACGAAAAAACTCCTTTTTGAAGGAGTTCAACGAGCTCTTTATACACACCCTCCAAGAGACTGTTAAACTCTTGGCCTTAATATTATTGTGGTTATGATTATACTGGCTTATGGTTAGATTGTCAATACTTTTTTAGCATAACAAAAAAGCACCCCGGCTGGGGCGCTTTGATTGCTTATGTCCGATGTTATGGCGCCGTTCTATCCGCCTCAGGCGGAGAGTATCATCGACACAGCAGTCAAGTTTTCTTAGTTGTTTTATATCCGATGTTCTGGCGCCGTTCTACTTTCCCCACAAAGAGTATCATCGACGCTGAGAGTCTTAACTTTGGTGTTCGGGATGGGAACCAGTGTGGCCCTCTCGCTAAAAGCACCAGAACATTGGACATAAGCTGTATTCTGGTGTTTAGGGATGGGAATCCGCCACGGCGGATGGCCCTCTCGCTAAAAGCACCAGAACATTGGACATAAGCTGTATTCTGGTGTTTAGGGATGGGAATCCGCCGCGGCGGATGGCCCTCTCACTAAAAGCACCAGAACACTAGGCATAAGCCAGTGAAATATCAATATGTTAAATGGTAGAGCCTTAATCCTACCGCAATGCAGATACAAATCTACAAATTGCCAGCGAATTAAAAGCATAAAAAAAGTCGATCGACTATTAGTACACCTCGGCTGAATACATTGCTGTACTTACACCTGGTGCCTATCAACGCAGTCGTCTACTGCGAGTCTAATGGGGAAATCTAATCTTGAAGGGGGCTTCACGCTTATATGCTTTCAGCGTTTATCCCGTCCGAACGTAGCTACTCGGCACTGCCGTTGGCACGACAACCGATACACCAGCGGTTCGTTCACTCCGGTCCTCTCGTACTAGGAGCAACTCTCCTCAAATTTCCAAACGCCCACACCAGATAGGGACCGAACTGTCTCACGACGTTCTGAACCCAGCTCGCGTACCCTTTTAATTGGCGAACAGCCAAACCCTTGGAACATGCTCCTGCTCCAGGATAGGACGAGCCGACATCGAGGTGCCAAACAGCGCCGTCTATGTGGACTATTGGGCGCTATAAGCCTGTTATCCCCGGGGTAACTTTTATCCGTTGCGCTCTCACACTTCCACGTGTTATGAGTGGGTCATTAGCTCCTGCTTTCGCACCTGCTTGACTTGTAAGTCTCGCAGTCAAGCTAGCTTATGGGCTTACCCTATCAGTTCGATTTCTATCCGAACTTAGCTAACCTTTGAACGCCTCCGTTACAATTTAGGAGGCAACCGCCCCAGTTAAACTACCCACCAGACACTGTTCTGTAACCGGATTACGGTCACAGTAAGAACCAAGCTACATACAGGGTGGTATTTCACTGATGACTCCACCTCGGCTAGCGCCGAGGTTTCAAAGTCTCCCACCTATGCTACACAGTATGAAGCCAGATCCAATGCCAAGTTGTAGTAAAGCTCCACGGGGTCTTTCCGTCTTGGTGCGGGTAAACGGCATCTTTACCGCTATTGCAATTTCACCGGGTCCCTCGTTGAGACAGTGCCCAAATCGTTACGCCATTCGTGCGGGTCGGAACTTCATGTTGTTAGCTTTTACTTTCGTAAAAGATCAGACTATCTGTTCATCTCGCAAGTATCTTTAGGAGATCTGCTTGTTCGTATCGGCGTTTTCCGGCTTCATTCATAAGATAAGCTTCGGCGATAATTCGCTCGAGGGTCGGAATATGCAAGTGCTTGCTTGTAGCAACCATCTGACATATCCAACTAAACTTATCAAAATCCTGAGCCTTGTTGGTTTGTAAGTGATATTTCTGAAAATGCGGGATAATCCTGGTCCTTAAATCCTTGATTGACCGGACTTCATACTTATAAGTCTGGTCGGATTTTGAGAACCGGATCGCGCCACATCCGAAATAGGCTTTTATCCGTTGTAATGCCCGAAGGCTTTTTCGATTTTGCGAGATTGAAAAGCTCGGTCGTACTTCGATTCCGGTTTTCAATCTAGCGCGTCTCGTAAACGAGACCGAAAAACAGCCTTCACCATCTACAAATCCTGCGATGTATGAACCAAATTCCATCGATACCTTGTCATTGCGAGAGCCAACGTGTTGTACATTTTCATTCATATGTACCTCTCCTTTCGGATCAGTCGTTACGGCTTCCCCACGATTGTGGGATTGCCACGGGATTGTCATGCCCGAGAATCGGACTTAGATTTTCCCGTAATTAGTTGGTTTGCATTTGGTATGTTGCCACACCAATCGGGCAAGTATTTTACCCGACAAGGAATTTCGCTACCTTAGGACGATTATAGTTATCGCCGCCATTGACCGGGGCTTCAGTTTGAGGCGTGAACCTCGCTCCTTAACCTTCCGGCATCGGGCAGGCGTCAGTCCGTATACATCCACTTACGTGTTAGCACAGACCTGTGTTTTTGATAAACAGTCGCTTGGGCTCTTTCGCTGCGGCCTCAGTCAGAAGACTGAAGACAGTAGGCAGACGTCAGAGTCTTTTCTGATTTGTCTCATTTATTTTTATCGTTAAGATTCTGAACTATCCGGCTTCTGGCCTCTGTCTCCTGACCGAGGCAGACCTTATCCCGAAGTTACGGTCGCTGTATTGCCGAGTTCCTTAACGAGGGTTCTCCCGAGCACCTTGGTCTACTCGACCCGACCACCTGAGTCGGTTTGCGGTACGGGCGGCTACTTCTATTGACCACACAATTTTCTAGTCAGTTTGGCTTGCGCGAATCCAGACCTTGCGGTCCGTTTCATTCGTGTTTCAATCCAGAGGACGGAAGTCAGAAGCCAGATGGCAGATAAGAATCTGTCCTCTATTTTCTGTACTCTGTCCTCTGGAACTACGCACTTAGACGGATATAGCCAAAAATCCGCTCACGCTACCATCCTGCGTCTTGTGTGGGAACAAAGCAGCCGGTACAGGAATATCAACCTGTTGTCCATCGCCTACGACTTTCGTCCTCGGCTTAGGCCCGACTAACCCTGGGACGATAAACGTTGCCCAGGAAACCTTGGTCTTACGGTGGGTAGGATTCTCACCTACCTTATAGTTACTCATTCCAGCATTCTCACTTCCCCGCGTTCCACCAAACTTTACAGTTTGGCTTCAACACACGAGGAACGCTCCTCTACCACTGCCGGAGGACGGAAGTCAGAAGTCAGACGGCAGATATTCTGCTATCCGTTTTCTGTACTCTGTCCTCCGGCAATTCGCATCTTCGGCGCATAGCTTGAGCCCCGTTATATTTTCCGTGCAAGATCACAATTGACCAGTGAGCTGTTACGCACTCTTTAAATGCATGGCTGCTTCTAAGCCAACATCCTGGTTGTTTATGCAATCTCACCCCGTTTCCCACTTAGCTATGACTTGGGGGCCTTAGATGGCGATCTGGGCTGTTTCCCTTTTGAGCAGCGATCTTAGCACCGCTGTTCTGACTGCCATAATAATCTCTATCGGTATTCGGAGTTTGATTGAGCGAAGTATTCCGAAGAACCTTCAACCCATTCAGTGCTCTACCCCCGATAGGTAGTTTATGACGCTAGCCCTAAAGCTATTTCGAGGAGAACCAGCTATCTCTAGGTTCGATTGGCATTTCACCGCTAACCACAGGTCATCCGGGCGTTTTGCAACACACTACGGTTCGGCCCTCCACTGCCTGTTACGACAGCTTCAGCCTGCCCATGGTTAGGTCACCTAGTTTCGGGTCTACTACATACGACTAAGTCGGGCGATTAACCCTCGCTTTCACTGCGGCTCCGTGGCGTTTGCCACTTAACCTTGCCGTATATAGTAACTCGCTGGATCGTTCTACAAAAAGCACGCCGTCACCGGCCAGAAGACGGAATTCAGATATCAGACAACAGAATTTAGTGCCAGACCTGAATCGTTTTATTGATTTGTCGTGACAAATCACGAAAGGATTCAATGGTCTGGTGAGTGTCGATCTTATAAATAAGCTGGACATGCTCGAGATGAGTTTGTACTTCATCTGAGGATCCCAAAGCTATTCTCAAAAATCTCTTGAGCTCACTAGGAGAATCTTTTTTGGCAAAGCCTTCGGAGATATTGGCCGCAATCGATCTGGCAGCTCTTTTGAGCTGACGGTTCAAATCCGCTTCGGGAGTTTGAATTTCGTATATTTGCGGCAATAGCTCATTGGCTAAGCTATAGATTCTCAGGTCTCGCACACTTACTATCGGCATAATGCGATAATATAGCACGAAACATTTTTTCTGTCATCCGGACTCTGACTTCTGTCTACTGGCCAGCTCCGACTCATTGTAAGCATATGATTTCAGGATTCTATTTCACTCCCCTTTCGGGGTTCTTTTCACCTTTCCCTCACGGTACTTGTGCGCTATCGATCATGCAATGTAATTAGCCTTGGAAGGTGGTCCTCCCAGGTTCAGACAAGGTTTCACGTGTCCCGTCCTACTTGAGAATATCAACAATAAAGACAAAAGGTTTTACCATACGCGACTTTCACGCTCTTTGGTGGTCCTTTCCAGGCGCCTTCTAGTAACGCTATTGTTTTGTAACTTCATCCATTCGATCTTAACGATGGC
>Ga0075458_10000158_pt1 | contig 21722 bp, 7 predicted proteins | sample DEB3_08_DNA_FD_77576 | JGI IMG/M metagenome (GOLD analysis project Ga0075458, IMG submission 77576) | Aqueous microbial communities from the Delaware River and Bay under freshwater to marine salinity gradient to study organic matter... | ecosystem: Environmental > Aquatic > Marine > Coastal ... | reverse complement strand
GTAAATTACGAAAGTGCATCTAATTTTTCTTTCTTTGGATCTGCTAAAGAATATTATGCTCAATCTCTTGAAAACATAATAAATACCTATCCATATGATGGTTCAAAAAAAGAAATAGCAGAATTCTTGAATGAATCAAACTATATTGATTTATATATTTTCAACAATCTCTATCCACGCTTCAATGGATATGTTAATATAAGCTCAAACGGATGGGGTAGTCTAGTAGGAACCAAGATAGGTGGCTTGGGAGTTGGTGTACCGAATTATATAGAATATATTTCTGTCAAAGGCGGGCCTCACACAGCTTCATCTGGCATGGCTAACAAGCCTTTATACCAAACTTTTGATTATTCTAACAAGTATGATACAGATCCATATTCCACTCAAAATGTACAAAGCTTAGGAAGAGTTGGAACAAGAGAGTCTAATTTAAAAACAAATTTTAATAATGGTGTCACTGTAGAATTTTGGGCAAGACACGAAAGTTTTAACACAGCTCTGACCGATACTGAAATTGTATTCGATTTATGGAACGGAGAGGCATCTTCTAGTCTGAGTTATGGCAGATTAGCCTTCGGGTTTTTTAACAATTCTAGTAACGCTATCGCACTTGAAGTAATGTCCGGCAGCGTTGGCACACAGACTTTGTTAAGTAGCATGACTCTATCGGATGTAACCGATGGTAACTGGCATCATTATGCTTTTGTCTTCCAGAATTCCGGCTCCAATCTTATGGCCAAATCTTATTACGATGGTGGTTTTAGAGAAGAAGCAATTTTGTGTACATCTCTTGGTGAGATTAATAAGTCTTTAACAGCAACAATTGGTGCGTTAAACACAAATATATCTGGTAATACTTACGATTCAGGCATAGTAGGTGATTTAAGGGGTGCTGCAAAACTTTCTGGCTCTCTAGATGAATTTAGATTCTGGAAAAGCGCAAGAACAGCAGAACAAATTGTCTTAAACTACACAAATCAAGTTGGTGGTGGAAGTAACGACGACATATCAAACGTAGAGCTTGGGTTATACTATAAATTTAATGAAGGAATCACAGGGACTTCCTCATATGATTCCATAGTACTGGATTACTCTGGACGTATATCAAACGGAAGGTGGGTAGGATACCCAGGTTCTTCTGCAAGAAGCACAGAATCTGGAATGAAAAAATCTGGTCTTGTAAATAGCGAATTCAAAGACCCAGTAATATACTCTGCTCATCCTGAATATAAAAATTTATATTCAAACTTAGAAGCATCTGGTTCCGTACATGATGATTCTAACCCAAGTATGCTATTAAGAAGCCTCCCAGCTTGGATTGTAGAAGAAGATGAAACAAACGATGGAGAATTGAAGAAACTAGTTCAAGTTGTTTCAAATACATTCGATCAAATTTTGTTGTTAACTCAGCATATAAATGAACCAAAAAATAAGAAATACGAAACAGTAGAAACCGCTGATAATATTTTTTACGATGGATATAAAACAACGTATCCATTTGCAAATAGTATTTTAGAGAGTTTTGGTCTTAGAACTGAAGAAATTTTTGAAAATCAGACTCTTTTAGAGTTTTTAGAGCATAGAAGCAAAGATAAAAAATATTCTCTTGATTTAAATGAAATTAAAAATCAAATATACAAAAATATATACAATAATTTAAATTACCTATACAGCTCAAAAGGTACTGAAAAATCTATAAGAAATATCCTAAGATCTATTGGCATCAGTGAAGAGATATTAAATTTAAATATCTATTCTAATGGGGCAGAACATACAATTGAGAATAGATACTATACAGATACCTTTAATAAAAACTATATAAATTTTTACGGAGACACAGCAAACACTGAAGCTGTTATAACTCAAGTAACAAATTCAACAAACCCAAATACAGATGGAATCAACTATGTATATGGGCAAGATAATCCATATGGAGCATTTACTACAGAAATTCAAGTAATGTTCCCTAAGAGATATGACCCAGGAGCAAATACTGAAAATAACGAGTATTTTGAGACATCTTTCATAACCGCTTCTGTATTAGGTCTGTACAGAACGACTTCATCTGCAACTCAAACTGAATATGTTTGGAGACCAAGCACATCAATAGCTTCAGGTGGAGACACCGACTTCCAGATCCTCGCAATAAGACCAAATCTTGAATCAAGCGATGCATATTTTAAACTAACCAATAGATCTGGAAGTTTAAATATAACTTCTAGTTTGTATAAAAATGTTTATTCAAATCAAGAATGGAATTTTGCAGTAAGAATCTATAACAATAAATTTCCATTCGCCAGTACTGGTTCGGCTACCATAAGTGGATCTAGCTTGGAAAGTACTTCTTCGTCCCCAACAATACAGAATTTTACAGTAGATTTTCTTGGATATAATACTGTCGGAGATTATGTTAAAAATAACTTTATCCTATCATCTAGTCTAGACAATATTTATGGTCAAACAATATTGACCTCAAATAAAAGATATGCAATAGGAGCGCAGAGACAGAATTATACAGGTTCTTTGGTGTACAAAACTGATATAAAAGTAGGTTCTTTAAGACATTATGACCACTTCTTGGAAAACGAAGCCATAAAATCCCACTCAATAGATAAAAGCAATTATGGATTCAAAAATCCAGAGATGAACTCTTATCTTTTCAATCACAGAGCTTCGGTCAGAGGTGCATATTTACCAAAAATAGATTTTAACACTTTGAATATAGATTTTGAACTTGTTACAGGTTCAGATCAAAATGGCAGATTTAGTGTTCTAGACTTTTCTTCGGGATCACTAGCAGAGAGACAAAATTATCCATCTTTTGTTTCAAGCAGCTTAAAGACTCAGTACGAATTTTCTGGCTTCTTATTCGCACCGGATAACGAAAATGTAGTTTCTAGTGAAATAGTGTTTGATTCTTCTTTGAGATTACCAGAGGTTTTGGATTCTAAATATTTCGTAAACATACTAGAAAGGGATGATGAACTCTTTATAAAAGAACCTAATATACAGAGTCTTGTTTTTGCATTAGAAAAAAGCTATTATGGAACAATATCAAAAGAAATTGTAAACTTTTATGGAGATTTGGTTTCTTTTAACAATATCATTGGGCAAATATCCAACAGATATCACTCTGACTATAAATCATTAAACTGGATGAAAAAGAACTTCTTTGACAGGCTTACTTCTCAAAGAGGTATAGATAAGTTTTACGAATTCTATAAATGGATTGATGATGCTATAATAAATTTCGTAAAACAATTAATACCAGTTAGCGCTAATATGGATACGACAGTTAGAGATATAATAGAGAGCCACATACTGGAAAGAAATAAAATAAAATACCAATATCCAATATTGGACACTAGAGGCAATACAAGATTTGCTGTTGAGCCAATTGAAGGCACAATTAAATCTACAAAAGAATTGAAGATTAACTGGAGACTAAACACCCCTCCCATCCTAAATAACGCAATCGATACAAGACAAAGCATTAATAAAGAATGGTGGATTAATAACGTTTTACCAACGGCAGATGAAGTTAAAACAGGGGTATCCCAGGTGGATCTTCGTAGATTAAGAATAAATAACGTAATAAAAGGCGATTCTAAAAGAAGATATGTTTCCCTATATGATCAGACCACAGGAAGATACTACAATACTATTAATGAAACCAAACATAATAGCGAGAACAGTATAGAAGTAGATATAAACCAAAGTGTTGTTCATGGTGGAGTAAACACCAGATATGCAAAAGACCCTAGTATATTAAAGGATAAAATAGCTAAATTTACTGACAATCAAAGATCTGCTATTAGACTTGATAGACAGAATAGTGTAAATGACTATGATGACATTGATTTGCAAAAAAATACAAAAGTTCCTCTAAATGTCACACAGTATACAACACCACAAAACAATTTAGTAACAGAAGATTATTGGTTTGATAAAGCCGAATCAATAGGCGCAATAACGTTCGTTAGTGAATCTAGAGCATCCCCTGACGGCTATCAAACTGGTCAAGCTTTCAAGCACCAAATAAACAATTTGCATGGTGATTTCGTTGGTCGTAATTTAGAAATACCAATGCAAGGACCGTTTACTGAGCAACATGTTGGAGGAAACCAACACAGGCATCAAGGTGTTAATACGTCTACTTCGTCCAGAAGACCAGAACAGTTTAAAATAGTAGCTTCAACATCAGATATAATAAGACTTGTAAGCCCACAAGGTAATTTGTCAACAACCGCAGCCAATGCTAATATCCCATATCTAATATATTATAGAGACGAAACGGCTAAAAGACCTGTAAATATTAAAAATATTTTAACATCTACATCTTCTTCTGTTTTGGGTAATTACAAAAGAAACTATGAAGTATTACAAACCTACGGTAGAAAAGAAAATAATCTCTCTTTTGTCTACAAAGGTGGATTTGAAACCGGTTCAGTAGCTTCGGGTTACTTCTACAACTTCTTTGATTATACTAAACCAGACAGAAGTATGCCATCTGCAAGCAATTTTGAAGGAAATAAAACTAACAAATATCAAAGTAGCGTAATAGTAAACAGGTTCTCGTCCCCAGGAGGTCCAGAAGTTGCCGGAGACAACCAAGGAGGACTTGGACTTGATTATGAATCGGCTGAATACTCTCCATACAATAATATCAATTTTAGAAATCTTACCGTTAGAATACCATTAAACAGAGTGTTCTTAAAAAATTATTCTGATAAATTTGGAATTGCTTCTGGTTCAAATATCTCTAAATCAAGTTACTATTTGTCAGGATCAGATATTATCAGTGCTTCGTATCACAAAGTAAACAGAAATGATAGATATGTGGTATCTCAAAATAATGATGATGATTATGTGTTAAATACAACAACAACAAAAGTCGTGAGAAACAACGCTTTTGTAAGCACGCCCATACCAGCCAAAGAAACACAATATTCTTGGATTGCTAATTCACACGAAAGAACTAACATACTAAATTACCAACAAGCCGATGGATATGTGTCAAGTTCTAATGGACTTCTAGAGGCAATTACTTTCGTATCATCTTCAAAATTTGGCTCATATGTTTCCTCATCAGCGAACTTTACTAGAGGATATGGTTCTGATTTGGGTGATTTGAAAGCTACTATAGATAAATCTACCTTTATACCTGATACTCTTGTTCCAATAAATCTAAACATAGTTGACCCAATTAATACCGATAGCTTAACAACAGGACTAGCTTTGGATCAGGACGTTGGCAGTTATATTAACAAATATTTGATTGACAGAAACTATATCTCAAATTCAACAGGTTCAAATCAAACAATATTAAATCCTTCCAGCAACAGTAATCCAGGTCCTGGATTAACCAATATATTAAATGCAATGCTTCTAAACAGAAATGGAGCATACGGATACCCTGTTTTTAAGCAGATAAGAAATGGGGAAACTAAGATAGTAAACTTCATGAGAAACAACAATATACTCAAAGTTCTTGAAAGAAGTCCGGTTACAATAACTCTATCTTCTGGTAGCAATAATTTAATTATAAATTCAAACAAAGAAGTCCACACTACTCTAATACAATCTCCTGTATCAAGTAGATATAAACCAATTAAGTATACTTTATTATACAATGAAAACGGAGTGACAAATAGGACTTCTACACTATTAGCTTCTCATGGCAATGAAAAAGTTTACTATTATGATAAGACTTTAAACAGAAAGTTAAATCTAGAAAATAATAAGAAAACTCCTTCTGAATTATTGATGGATCTATACAAAACATCCGAAAATGTGGGTCCAGTATCCTTAGAATATTCAGAAACAATATTTCCGAAAGAGCAAAATTCATACCTTTCAATATCTAGAAATAGGATAAATTTTACAAATAATTACTGGCTTGACAATAGATTGGCCAGAAATAGCAAAGGAATTGTTTATAAAAATGAATCCGTAACTAATCCGCTTGTAGGGTACAACAAGAGAAGTTCTTGGGATTTGGACGTATTTGAGGAGTTTGAAAGGTTTAATTTTTCTGTTAGACCAAATCCAAGTGTTGGGCCAAATTCTCTTTCTCTTTATGGTCCGTCTGGAATACTTCAAAATTATACAACTTATATGAAATTTGATCAAAAGACTGGAGCATCGGTTAGCGACATTTCGGCTTCTTCACTAAACGTACAACCTACCTTTGCCAGACCACACATGGAAAGACTTGTGAGATCAGTTGTGTCACCTTGGGGTATGGATATCTACAATTCAAATGGTACTCTTATAACAAATAATTTAACAGAATTTTATGCTAAAAATACCACTTGGATAGGATCCGGATATGCTAAATGGGAAGCTGGTACACAAGCTGGAAAATTCATATTGTCTAAATCTTTAGATACACAAAATGAATACGCTCCAAAGTTTATCAATATACCATCATCTCCTTTTTATAATGGATATGACGAATACCAAGAAGATGTAAGGCTAAAAGGGAAGGATATGGCGATCCTGCCTGAATTTAGGGCAAGCGATTTTGCAAAAGATGTCATCACAAATAGAGTAGATAGAGGAAATATAGAAAACTTTTTAAGATTCCCCAATGAAGGGTATCCTACTAGAGATAGCACTAATTCAGAATTTTTTGAAATTTACACAAATTCAGAAATATTAGAAGATTTTGAACTTCTTAGAAAAACAAATAAAAATATATTAGAAGCAGAAGAATTCACTTTAAAAATAAAAGGTTTAAAAAAGTTTATGCCTTATGATGGTTTCTACCCAGCAGAGCGCACTGTACAATTGGCAAAAGAGTTTTTTGATAGCTATAAAGGATGTGTCTTTGAGGCTTCTGGGACTACACAAATATCAGACACCAACAAGAGTCGTCCTTTACTCCAGACATTGTTTGCCCCAGGAATTGTATATAACAGTATTAAATCTGGTATAGCTGTAGATTATCCAGTTATGACTTCCTCTTATTATGAAACAACCCGCTCTATATCACTCGGATCAACAACTAGAGATAATAGTATAGCTTCAAATTTCAGTACAAGAGTTCCATTTGAGGCCATATATAGCCCTAATGAATATTTAGATAATTTAACAATTTATGATAACGAAACAAGTGATGTAGCTATCGTTGGTCTAGCTCAAACTAATCCAGTACAACCTGTCACCGATAGACTTTACAACAAAGTTAGAATAGATCCTGGAGACAAGCCTTATCTGTATGCTATAAATAACTTTTTAGCAGAAACAGAGAATCTGTTTTTAAGAGATAGGGCACCATCCTCTATTAAGTCGCTACCAGAGGAAAAATTTAAAGCAATAGACAAAAATCAGACATACGGCATGAGAATAAAGATGTTTAGGACTCTTAAAAATCCTCAACCTTTGTCTGGAACATGGGGTAATTATCAAGTTCCACAAACAGTCAATCAAAACGATACTTTGCCAACTTTGTACCTATATTTTAATAAAGCATTGTTTAATGGCGTAAGGACTAACGCTACTTGGGCAAATATACCAGTGAATGGAAGGATTACAAGTCGTGTTGGAGATCCTGGTATAATTGGGCCAGATGCTTCTTTATCCAGCTTGCAACTTGCTCTAACTATGAGTCATAACTTAGTCAGTTATAATTTTTCTAGTGTTTTGGCTGATATTGCTGTTGGTAATACCACAAATTTGAATACCGATACTACATTCACAATAGATAATAGCTCCGGCAGTTACACAAGTATAAGAAACAATCTTGAAACCTTGTTAATCTCACTAGAGGCAGCAATAAATTCTGGTTCAAGCTTTAATTCATTTAAGGCAGAAAACCTCGGAGAATATAGGGGACTATTTAATTCTGGAAGTGAAAATAATAATCTTTTCACAGGCTCAACAAATGTATTCTACCCCGAGCCTCCATATGATGTAAACGGAACATCCATACAACTACAACAAGCGTACAACATAAATTTTGGTCTACAAAACAAAGATCAATTTCCAGAGGTCAATACCTATGGAGTTTTGAAGATTACTGCAAATTACTCTTCATCCAATGGTACAACCTTTAAGATCTCTTCTTCTGCTAATCCAAGTACTTATGTAAATTCTATAATTAATAAATTCTGCTTCGCATCTCAAATAGAGCCAGAAAGATTATCCGAATATGGTCAATTAAATAGTACAAATATTTTAACAACTGGTAGTTTTGTTGTTTATGACGGAAAACCTAAAGAAACATTTACAATGTATTCTAGACCAACTGCATTTGGTCCGCCAGTTGCTGGTATATCTGGTAGTGCAGATTCCGGCAGCTATTTGATGGCCAGAGATTCTACAAATGGATTTAACTGGGCATTCACACCACCTTATTACTATGGAGAATCTTGGATAGACGTTATATACGTCCCTTCAACTTCTTCTGATAATACCAACCCCTCGTTTACACCGAGACTAGATTCTGCACTAGGTACTGGTGAAGAAAGTAATAATCTTTTTATATTCCCAACTACTGCTAGCGTAAATAAAAACGGTATCTGGACAAGAAAGTGGAGATTTGATTCTGATGCTGGTAGTAATCCAGGAACCGATTTGCCATATAGAGATGGCAATATTAATGACAATTCAATGCAACTAGATGCAAGTCTAATACCGTTTGCAATTGAGACAGACAGTGACGGAAAGAGAAGATGGGCAATAAAGACAAAATTTGAAACCCCAATGTTAAACTTTAATCACCTCACTTCTTCTAAGGAAGTATTTTATCCGAACGGGCTTCCGTCAGGATCTGTTCCAAGAGGAATTTGGCATCAATTTGGTAGAATCCCCGCTTCAAATGAAGGGGTATATATACAAGTCACCGATATTCCAAAGAACTGGCTATTAGGTAAACAACCGAAAGTTGTTGAAGATAGCTTGGCCGAAAGCTGGATGGGGCCTAGATACGAGTTGAGTTCAAATTCTGGTCCGATAAAATCTTTGGTGGATGTGTGCGGGTTCCCAACACAACCAGTGAAATTAGGAGAAATTGCAGATTTTAGAAAGTTTAAAGAAGCAGTCATTGCGGTTCCATTTGTTGAAGAAAATGGAGAGAAAAGATTCTTTACTCTAGATAGAAATCAAGTAAACAAATATCTTCAAATCATTTCAATTTTAGAAGCCGAAAAAGGATCTGAGATAAATGATTACGATGAATTAAGAGATAAGTTACTAGAAAAACAATCTTCAGATATCAATAACGTAGCTTTGTACCAAGAAATGCTTAATAATTCTGTTTCTGACATGGTTTTAAAGATGAAGAACTTCATTCTTCCACCGCAATTTGATTTTATAGCAAATCCAACATCTCAACCAATTTCTATGTATATATTTAATTTTGAGTTTGTATTGGATAAAGATGATCTATCTTATATATGGCAGAATTTGTTACCTCCAAGTTTTGGCAAATCTTTAAATATTGAAGAAATAGCACTAAAACATCCTCTATTTTCAAACGAGTTAATGGGGGACTGGACTAAGTCTAAGAATGGGAATAATGTTAAAACTAAGATGCCTAAAAATGTTCGCTGGATGGTTTTCAAGGTGAAACAAAAAGGGCTAAAAGATTATACAAAACTTTTGTATGGATACAATAAACTAGATGTAGAAAAGTCAAGATATTCTTTTAACTGGCCATATGACAACTTCAGTATAGTAGAAATGGCGAAAATAGACGCTTCAGTTATGATGACAAATAACAGTAATCAACCAAATTCAATAATAGAATATGTAGAACCAGATATATCAGAATATGGCTCAAATAGTGGCAAAACAAATGCTGTGGGAGTCAATCCAAACGAGGGCATTCTTACCGGCGAATGGACACCGAATGAGCCAAACGCCCCTACACAGCCAGATATAACTCCTGCTAAAACTTTAGCGGAAACTACAGCAGATCTACAAAATAATTACATAAAGTCTACCAAATCATACTGGGGTTCTCAAACTCCTCCTACACAGGCTACACAACCCAGACCAGTACAGGCACAATCTGGTGGTAGCGAATTCGTAAATCAAAATAATAATAGTGGCGGCAATATAAATCCTGGTAATTTTGGCGGAAGAGGGGGACCTAGATAATGGAATTTTTTAATCCATATGAAGATGTACTCGATATACAAATGACAGAATACGGAAAGTCTTTATTTAGTCAAGGTAAATTTAGACCAAGATTCTATTCCTTCTCAGACGAAGGTGTCATATATAATTCTCAAAAAAATCAATCCCCTGTGTCTCAAATTGAAAAACAGAACGAAATTGGGAAAAGAATATCAGGAGAAGATGTTATTTATAACAAGATATTACAAAGAAGATTTTCGGTAAACTATGAAAAAACTATAATAGGAACACTTCTGCCAGCATCAGATGCCAAAGAAGAAGGTACAGATTTTTCTACGAAAGTACAAGAAAAATTCTCTAACAATTCAGAACAAGAAAAATTATATTATTCAAATTTAGCTATTATTAATTCTTTAGGAAATTTAAAGATTGGATCACAAAATAGTCCAGCTTTTAAAGTCTTTGTTGGCACTTCAAATATATCAGGATCTTCTCAATTCTATTCGGCACAAACAACAGAAACTTCTGGGCATGAACAATTATTGATACCACAAATAGACATAGAAATGATAGCTAGAACTACTATAGTTGATTTTGATTCTCCAAACGATTCACCAATAAAGCTTTCTCAGCAACAATTAGAGAATCTATTATCATTTAGTGGAGATAGAGTTTTGGCAGATAATGGAATTCCAATAGTAGAGACTCCTGATTTGTTTTTAATTATTGAAGAAGAAAACGTAGATTTTGATATAACTAATTATGAAATAGAAGTATATGATATTGGTGATGTTGTATCTTCAAAAACAGGAAATTACCCTCTTAGAAAGCTAGAACATAGGCTATCAGATGAGGACTTTGAAACAGTGGATAATATATTGTTATCAAAAAAAGAAAAAGACACTTTAACTTTTTCAAATTCTATAAATACATTTTACGCCAATGAAGCGTTAGACTTCAACAGAGTGGATTATTATATTGATATATTAACGGATTATAGTCAAATATTGGATCCTAGAGTGCTGTGTGCTTACCAGGCTGAATTAAAGTCATTAGGATTTGATACAGAATTCGTTGAATGTCCAGATGTGACCACTCCAGAATTCCAAGAACAGAATATATATGTCTCTGGTAATGGACCTATAGAAAACTGTCCATAAAACTAGTTATTAATGACATGGAAACAATAGATTATTCATCTTTTGAAGATTCTATATTACCAAAAATTTATTTTAGTAATATAGCTATAGAAAACGCTAATATAGATCAGACTACAACATTCGAGTCGGATACGGCAGAAGAATATTCTAAAAATATCCTTAAGAAAAAGAATATATATGGGAAATCTCAGTATTCTACTCAGAAGCCTACAAATGAAATAATATCTTTTATTAATCAGGATAATAAAGAAATTAAAATCGATTATACAGTCGTAATGACAAGCGGACTGTTAAATACTGATTTTATAGAGAAAAAATTACATTTCTGTTTTATGCTTGCTAAAAATAAACAAGTCATAGATATAATAAAAGCAGGTAATTATAGCTTTCAAGATTTGAATAATTTTGTTATTTCAAAAGATATAGATATAATTTCTATTCCTATTAAAGAAATAGACAAAAGCTCTATATCAACTATTGGTGAAAATGAAAAAGTATTTTTCAAATTAGATGGAGTTATTAAATTCTATTTAAATAAAAATTATAAAAATCTAGCAATATTTTCGTTTTCCGGAGTTATATTAACTTCTGAGGTCTTGCCAATAAAAAATAAAATTCTTCTAAATTATAACAAATTTGGTCCTATAAACGCGGAAATGATCTATCAGGACGGAACAATTCCAGAAGTAACAAATCAATTTTTAGGTATAAACGGAAATGCTTGGGGTGGCACTTATCACGAAATGTTGGATGATGCATTCAGACCACAAGCAAATACTGATCAGAATTATCAGATAACAAGAGATTATCTGATAAATACAGTCAGGTCTTCTGGTCCTGTATTGGAAAACTCTAAGTTTATGAAAGGTGCCAAACATAATCCTAGAAATATAATTGAAGAAAATAGAAATATTTCTTTGACAATTAAAAAACTGTACAACGTAAAAAAGACTATTGATATACAAGAAATAAAACAAAAGATAGAAAAACAAATAACATATATACAGGAAAATACTGAATTTGTATATGGGGAGAAAGATATCTACCTGAATGCAAATACTTCTGAAAAGTCCAATATTACAAAAAACATAGTTGATGGAACACAAGTGTTTTACAGTGTAGATGGCGGTAAAAGTATAAGTGGTATGTTTGGAGTAAGCAAAAAGAATGTATTGTTAAAAAATTCAAAATACAATAAATTTGTCAATAATCTGGATGAACAAAGGTTAAATCTGGTTTGTTCTTTAAGTAATTTGAGGGGAGTAAAAATAAGTAGAATTCCTATCAGCACATCTGTAGATGAACAAGAAATCGTTTTTACTCATAATTTTATTTCAGAGCCAAAAAGACATGTAAAATTTTTCTCTAGAAACAATAAAGTAAGAGAAGAACAGATATTGTATTCAAATTTCGGACCAGAAACAACTAAGTCAAAAAACGAGAATCAATTAGCTTTTTATAGTTTTAATGATTTTCGCACTAACTCAAAGATAGAAAAGGACTTTTATTATTCTATCGATTTGGAAATAGAAGACGGATACAAAAACATATTAGATATATTGTATAGAAACTTTAGAAATTCTTTGCATATTGTTTTAGAAATTTCTGAATTAATAAATAATAAAAGATTTATTAGTAATACAGAAAAAGAAGCATCTTTTATTTTAGAACAAATAAATAAGATAGAAATTAGTTCTTTAATAAATTTAAAAAGAAATACAAATAATCTTATTGCAAGTACAAGCGCACTGACGATAAATAAATCTATAAAGAATTTGTTGTTCTATTACGATATACTTGGTTCTTTTATCCTACCAGACTACCTGAGAGCTAGTTCGTCGGATATAGAAAACATCTATAGTATATTAAAGATTAACAATTCCAATCCACAAAGACTAGATACTTTCCTTGACCACATGAGTAAAATGTCAAATTTTATTGCACAAATATTGAATTATGAATCTTTGGAATTGGATTCGCTTTCGTTAGGGCTAAAAAGCAAAAAAACACATAACAAAAAAAGAGATAATTTATACAAAGTAACTCTCAACTCAGAATTGGTATTTGATAATATAGAGAAAAAAACAAAAGTTTCTTTTATATCTGGTGTTGACTCTACAATTAGCCGAAACCCCGGCCTTCCTCAAATATCGTTTGAGCAATCTGGTATGCAATCGGTTTTAGATCTTGATGGCAGATTAGCTCCTAAAAAATTTATAGTTGATAATACTTCTATTAGAGTTGCAAGCGAAAGCCCTAATTCATATTATGAAGTCACTCAACTTATAAATAATCTGTATGGAAATCCAAAAAGTAATATATACGCCACAAGAACTGCTAATTTACAATCAGAATTAGGTAAGGATAACGCAAATAAATTATCATTATTAGAAGCTTTATCTACAATCGGCATATACACTGACAATGAAAGAGATCTTTTAGAGTCAAATAGTAACATAAACAATAGGATCGGGGCTAATAATATACTAAACTCTAATGCGACCACATTTCTCAATGCCGACAGACAAATATCTGAAAAAACAGAGCAAGATGAATCAATATTGTCTTTAGTAGATGTTCTAGACTATCCACAAGAATTATCTCATATTATTTATGCAAATTTGGCTCAAGAAAGTAATAACAAAAATAAACTTAATAATATTACTAGAGCGAGAGAATATATTTTATATGATTGTCTTACAGCAAAAATACAATATCTAGATATATTTTCAAATGAAGAAGTAAAAGACTCTATATCTTTCAAGTTTAAAGATTTAACACGAAGCGTTATACAAAACCTAAAAAATAGAAGCTTAATATGTAGGGTAGTTGAGTCGTCTAACGGAAAAGGCAACTCTAAAACTTTTTCTGATTTAAAATTAGAAATTACTAATAAATATTTTATACTTATTAACGATGCCTCTTTTACCAGGGAAGAATTTGATACCACACAGACCACTCAACAAGTTTTAGATACGAAAGAACAAAATGATGAAAGGTTTAGAACAAGATTAATGAATAATAATTTTGATCAATTTTTAACAGATTTATCAAATACTACTATTCTAAATATAAAAGATGAAGAAGAGATACAAAATAATATTTCACTACTTTTCCTCAGTAATATGATAATTAGACAGCCAATCCAAGCGGCTACATATGGTACAAATTTCGCTAGATTAGATATACAAGGGGTTCCAAGTACAAGAATGAATAGAGCAAAAGTAGACAATTTAATACCGAAAAATAATATTATGTCGCAACCAAATACTACAGTTAACAACCAAAGTGCCACCGGAACTTCAGAAAGAAATCTAAGAATCAATGTACCTATTGCTTCTCCAACAAGAACGAGTGGTTATTAAAATGCCAAATAAATATACAATAGCAAATAAAGAAATAAATAAGGTATCAGAGACTTCAAATATAGTTGATACATTTAGGCAAAAATTTGGTTTTTTTTCCGACTATAATGATGTTCTAAAATATTCACTATCAGAAACGCAAGATTATGCTATAGATGATTTGAAAGATTTGAGAGGTCTTACACCTTATGAGAATCATTCAATAATTGTTGATACTATTAATAACGGAACAACAATCATATTAGAAAATTTATATAGAGATTCTTATTATCACATTATAAATAAAAACAATTCTTTGGTGCCAGAAAATTATTTAACATTCAATAGAAGATATGATAATTTCTGTTCCTCCTTTGAATTACCTGTAAGTGCAGAAGAAACTAAACAAATAGATAAAGATATAAGTAATACTTACCCAGAACCTAATATTGATATACAATTTAATTATGTTGCAGAAAGACCGGTTTATGAAAAAATAGCCTCTTCTATAAACGGAGAAGTTGGTTTATTAAATTTTTACGAAGGAATCGAAAAGATAAGACAAGGGAATGTTAAAACTGCCGAAACATTTCTTACTGAAGCTGTAGAGTCATACAAGTTTACAAAAGATAAAAGGTCTAAATATAAAAATATAATAATTCCATCTGATAATGAAAACTTTTTGTCAGATTCTAATAGAATAATGGATGGAGTGAAAAATCTTCAATCAAAAGTTAGAGACGTATTATCTACCCATATAAATTTGGATCCTACTATAAGCGATTTAAGCACAGAAGAAAATTATGTTACAGGAATCCCTTATTTTACTAAAATCTCTATAACGCCCACAAGTTATCAATCATCCAACACTACAACACAGAATGGCAAATTTTTAATTGATAATTTTCTAACTATAAGACAGGAAACGGCAGAAAAATCATCAGTTGATATTTTAGATTTAAGTTCACTTCTTGCTAGATGGCATATAGAAAATAAAAATATATTAAATACCAAAGAAGAATTTGCTTATTCAAGAATGTACGATCCAAGAAGCAGAAACGACTCACAAACACCACAAGAGCAAAAAACATCTCCATTTTATACTTATGAACTGTATGAATGGATTAATGAATTTGCTCCAACATATCCTGGGAATTTGTCTCCTGATATTACTTTTTTAGGCCCTTCTACGCTTGGCACAACTTTGGCAACTTCCGATTCAACTAATGCTGGTGTTTTTTTATCTATTTCGTTAATAAATTTCTTAAATGGGCTAGCACCGACTCCAAGTAGTTTTATAGATTTAACTGTTGAAACGTATGAGAATTTTTATAAGTATTTTTATGAATATAAAAAAATGGTAGAATGTGGCGGATTTGGAGTTAATGAAACATTATTCTATAGAATAGATAAATTTGCTGGCAGCACTACAAATGGATCCCCCATACAAACAATAATGATGCCCAATAATAAGGCAAAGATAATAGATTACTATGATACTCAATTGTTCTATGACAAACAATATACATATAGAGTTTCAGAAGTTAAAGCAATATTTGGCTGTGAATACGAATACATAGAGCTTGAGCAAAAAGCAGAAGACTTACAAAATAATAAATATGCCATAAGGGTTAAGCAATATCCTAGAATCAAAATTATTGAAATACCTGTCTTTACAAAGACTCTAAATGTCGTAGCCTCTCCTCCTTTAATCCCTGAATTTGAGATTCTACCTGTTCGTAGGACAAAAAATACTGTTAGATTTAATTTTAAATCAACTTACGGATTTGGAATTCAAAAGTTTATATCTCTAACAGATGCAGATGATACGCTAATAAACAAGGTTTTATCAAACCAAGCTTTCAGGTCAGACAAATTTGAATTTAATGATATTTCAAGTATTTCTAGTTATGAAGCTTATTTCACTCTAGATAAACCTGTGAACGGAGAAGATATATATAGAACTTTTAAGAATAATCTTCTTTTTAGAGTAAATACCGATGTAAGTAGTATAACTCCACAGAGCGCAGACTCTGCAATAGCGCAAATAAATTTTCCTCCAAATATAAAACATTACATATGTTTTATTGCAAGAAATAAACTTGGTTTAGCTTCTAGACCTACCCCAATTTATGAATTAGAACTTGTATACGATGGTGGATATTCGTATCTTTTATTGAATGAATATGATTATAATAAAGAAGCAAAAGAAAAATTTACTAAATATAAAGAGTTAATGTCTAGATTTATTTTAGTAAGACCAAGCCCATATCAGGCATATGTAAATTATGATAAGTCAAATCTAGTTTCTACAGACCAAACCACCGGACAAACAATAAATCTTGATAGCAAGAACAAGACACTTATACTTGGTAATGCTATAGAAGATTACCTATTCCCACCGGGTACCCCGTCAGCTAACAGTAATACAAAATCTGGTAAAAAATTAAAATTAAGAATAAGATCTAAAGCAACAAATAGAACAATAGATATAAATTTGTATTTTAAACATGAAAGAATACAATCTGACTTTGAAAGAATCACTACTCAGCCTTCTATATCTAATATAAATGGTTTGAACAATAATATAGGGTCTTCAAATAATAATGAGGCGAATAATTTTATACCTCCTAAAAGGGTCCCTTTATCGTGCGTATTTGATAATCCGCCTATTTCCTTCCATTATCCAGAGCCAGGAGTTGAATTAGGCGATCCAGTAGGAGGACCAGCCAGACCAATAGAGCCGCCACCAATAACTGGCCCTCCTGGTGTTCCTTTGCCGATTCCTCCTGGGCTTGGAGGGAGTTTAATATTTGATCCAACAAATCCAAATCAAAGGCCGGATATACAAAGTCCTACAAACAGTGGCAACACAAATGGATCATCAGGAAATTCAAGCGGTCCTTTGAATCCGGGTGGAGGCTTTGGTGGATGACAAGGTTATTGATTGAGCATTTTTGTTTAATCAATACTATTTAAGTAAGAATTAGGAGATAATATGGCATTCCTTGATAATTCCGGCGATATTATATTGGACGCCGTTTTGACAGATACTGGAAGAATGAGATTAGCTAGAGGCGACGGCAGTTTTAAAATTGTGAAATTTGCCCTTGGAGATGAAGAAGTAAATTATGGCAGGTTCCAACTGAATCACCCAAGCGGTTCAGCTTACGCAGATCTTGAAATATTACAAACTCCAATTCTTGAATCGTTCACAAATAATTCGTCTACTATGCAAACAAAACTTATTACAATTCCAAGAAACAATGTTTTGTTCTTGCCGATATTAAAAATTAACCAAGTGTTTAGCAATGCTACTGCGTTTAATAGCGAAACGAATACATTCTTAATTGCAACAGATACAAGAACAGAAACAGAATTTGAAGTGAATTCTTCTGGAGTTTCCTTGAACGGTATTTTGTTCGGAGAGAATCCAGGGAGTAACGGAAACTATATCAGGCTAGACCAAGGGTTAGACACTACTCAAATATCACCAAGTAGAGTATTGGATCCTTTGCTTGTTGAAACAAATTACATGGTTGAACTAGATAACCGCTTAGGAACAATAGTCTCCACAGGAGCAAATTCTAGAGTTGCTTCTTTAGCATATCTTGATGATGATCAAATAGCTACATATTCTTTGGCACTCGGAACGGATCCATTATTCGTAAAAGATAATCCTGATACCACAACATCTACAAACCAAGCTATTGCTGGACCTAGAGGAACTTACCTTGAATTTAAGGTTCAAGGTTCTTTGGAATTGAATACAGGAACTTATCTTTTTGACACATTAGGTACGACTGAAACTTTGACTGGTAGAAATGGATCAGTCAGTGTTCGTACTATAGACTCTACAATAAGGGTTATGGGCGGATCAACCGGATACAGGATGGATATTCCTGTCAAGTTTATTAAAAAAGTATGATTATAAATAAGGAATAAAAAATGGCTACAACTTATAAGAACTTATCTCGCCAAGACGTAAGCAATGTGAAAACCAGATTGCACGAAGCAATCCCTATTACTGGGTCCATTGTATCGGGCACATATGCTGAAACAAATATCAAAACTTATGCTCATGGTATGTTTCAATCTGTTTATGATTATCCGTATTTGAGTTCATCAGCAAATCATATTTTTGACATAACTGTTGGAGCCTCTACATCTTGGCCAAGCTCTTCTTTGGTAACAGAGCAAAAGCAAAAAAAGAGCAATATATACAATCAAATGGCTCAAATTCTTGCTGGATATGATGAAACTGGTTCAATAAGACTCATTGATAGAGACGGTGTATTTAGCACTACAGGCGTCACAGACGTTACAAAACATACATCTTTAGTTTACCTAAATTTTGCAAGATTACTAAACAAAGATGAAATTCAAAAAGAATCTTTTAGTATAGAATTTGCTGCGTCTTCAGGATATACACAACCTGCAAAAAACAGTATTAGAATAAAACTTTTTGATTCTGGTGCATTATCAAATTACAGGATTAACTCACCAGCAGGCGAATATGGTATTCTTTATTTAACCAATTCAGCAGGTTCTCCTGTAAGTGGTACAACATATCAAGCTGGCGGAGCCTCTGCTGTACAAGCAGGATTAATTTTTTATCAAGCTGGCGTTGTAGCTATAAATCCATATGTATTTATGGCTAACGCTGAGACTGGTTCAATAGGGCCTCTTTCTGCTAGTATGCAACTTAATTCAGCAGGTAATACAATTAGTCAACTTCTCACAGGTTCCACAATCGATCAAATAGCTACAGGAATAAGAAATCGTATATATAATATATCTTTTAATAATACAACAGAATTAAATTCTACAATATATTTCTGTCGCGTTAACAGTGGTGAATTTAATTATTCATCTAATCCAACTTATCTTTCTGGTTCAAAAATAGTAGTAAAAAATAACGCTACTGATGTACCTGTAAGTTATTTTACTACAGTAGGACTATACTCATCTGATAACGAATTATTAGCTGTTGCCAAGCTATCCGAACCGCTAAGAAAAGATCCAAGTATAGAACATACGATAAGAGTTAGACTTGATTACTAATATAAACCAAATAATATGAAATGTCTTTATATGAATTTAAAAAAGATGATGTATTAATAAATGTTCTAAAAACATATCCAGAACAAAACTTTTTTATTTATGATAGTAAAGTTTATTATCAAAACCAAAATGCTATATCATCAAGTCAAACAGAAAATATTTTTGGGATTCCTACTGGTTTCATAAGTTTGATGGAATTAAATGTTGATAGAAAACAGATTAATACCGGTAGAACTATTGGAAAAGTCGGAGCGCCTGACACAAATATAATATATCCATTTTTAATTAAAGATGGATCTGGTTTAAGTTTCAAATCTGTTTCTAGGGAAGAGTACGAAACAATAACTAACGGCAACTTGATGACCGGTAGTTATTTAATCTCAGCATCAATTTCCCGTAAATATATACCGTCAAATACCTATTACAATTACAGAAACTTATCAGAAGCTGCGATTACATCTATCCAAAATACTATTGGGCAAACTCAAGATAAGGAAGTTGTACTAAACAAATATAAAACTCAAGTAGGAAATACAATAAAATCCGAGCTACACTCTCTTGAGACTCCTTTACGACAATACTCTATTTTATCTCCACATTTTTATCTATCTTCTAGCTATGGCGATAAAAGATCACAAAATGTAAACCTTATATCAATACCTTCAATATTTCATGGCTCAGAAATTAAAAAAGGTAGTATAAAATTAAGATATTATATTACAGGTACTTTGGTAGGAGAACTGTCAGACTCAAAACAAAACGGTAATCTAATACAAAGTTCTGGATCGATTTCTTCCAATGATGGGAAAGTTGCCGGGGTTGTTATGTATAAACATGGGTTTATACTTTTGACAGGCTCTTGGTCACTAGATTCAAATAATATCTCTTATGATTCAACTGATAACTCCAAATGGATATATTGGGGAGCGGGATGCAACGATGGCTTGCCATCAGGCAACTCTACAAGAGTTAGTGCAAGCTATTCTTTACAATTCCAAGGAACCGAAAGAATCCCCACTATGACATTTTTTGCTACTGCCCCAAAAGGTGATCTAAATTGGTCAAATAATCCAACTTTTTTGGAGACAGGATCTATTAATTTTACAGGAAGTGGTTTAGTTTCTGATTCTAAATATGTAAAACAACAGCAATTTACAATAAAAAATGTTGTAAGTTCAAGCATACTAAACTATTCTTCATCATTTGATAATGTCACATATATAAATACCGTTAATATATACGATGATAACGGGAACTTAATAGGCGTTGCTAAAACTTCCAAGCCTATAAAGAAAACACCTTACAATGACTTTACATTTAAACTAAAACTTGATATGTAATCAAATGATTTTAGGTTTAGATATCTCCTCGTCAATTGTCGGTTGGTGTGTTATAGACAACACCAAGATACTAGATTACGGTTCTTGGGATCTTCGCAACAAAAACAAATACGACAGTTTATTTAAGAAAGGCACAAAAGTTCAGACAGAACTTAAATTGATTTTATCAAAGTTTCCTGACCTTAAATTTGTCTTTATCGAAAAATCCTTGCAGTCATTCCGCTCCGGTTTCTCGTCTGCCCAAACTTTGTCAACTCTCTCAACCTTTAATGGCATCGTGTCGTGGTTGTGTTATGAGTTGATAGGGCAAGAACCAAACTATCTATCTGCCCCGTCTGCTCGCAAATCTATCGGCATTAAAATAGAGAAAGGCCAGAACGCAAAAGAAGTTGTTGTTGAACATTTGGTTAAAACAGAACCTTCTTTTTCCGTTGCTTTGACCAAATTTGGTAATTACCAACCCGATACTTTTGACAAAGCAGACGCAATAGTTATAGCAAAAGCGGGTGAATTGTGGATCAAGAAAAACTTAAAATCCTAACTTCTTTCCTTGGACCTTACACCAGATCAGGTGGCGAGGTTCTTTTTTCTTGTCCTTTCTGTAAGCATCATAAAAAGAAATTAAGCGTCAATATCAGCAAGAATGTTTTTAAATGCTGGATCTGTGATGCTAATGGTAAAAGTTTATCTAAACTTGTTCGCAAGTTTGGAAACACCGACGCAAG
>Ga0075458_10000155_pt1 | contig 21861 bp, 21 predicted proteins | sample DEB3_08_DNA_FD_77576 | JGI IMG/M metagenome (GOLD analysis project Ga0075458, IMG submission 77576) | Aqueous microbial communities from the Delaware River and Bay under freshwater to marine salinity gradient to study organic matter... | ecosystem: Environmental > Aquatic > Marine > Coastal ... | reverse complement strand
GGTGTTGGAGTAGGTGTTGGAGTAGGTGTTGGAGTAGGTGTTGGAGTAGGTGTTGGAGTAGGTGTTGGAGTAGGTGTTGGTGTTGGAGTAGGTGTTGGAGTAGGTGTTGGTGTTGGCCCAGCTCCTACGATGTAGGTCAAAGTATTTTGGGCAGGATTACCAGTTTGCATCTTTGCAACCAACTCAACAGTTCCGGTGATAGTTGGAGTAATTGTAAAACTTTTCTCAGTGTCATCCTTATTGAAATTGAAGGTTAAAACTTCAGAGATTCCGGCTCCCGAAACATCCACTTTGATGTTGCCTGAGAAGTTCCCATCTGTCTTGATGAAAAACTGATCTGATGCGGTATTTACATAGCCAGCGGAAGGTCCTGCAAAATCAAAGGTAGCGGCAAAGCTTGAGGACATTTTAGAAAATAAAAGTCCGAAAACCGCTATTGAGAGTACTGCGGAAAGTATTAAAGATCTTTTGTAACTCTGGCGATTACCGAGTTGTGATTGGTACATTTTTACTCCTGTCATCTGTTTAAGACAGGCAAGATTTCATGAATTCAAATGAAGTTTTTACTAAAGCTCGGTCATTAACTTGATAGCAATTTATGTGACAATAAATCTAACCAGTCATTGACTTTAAATAGACTGAACATGTCCAACATAAAACATTATCCGTACTTAGACTCCTCTCACTTGCAATTCCCCTGAAAGGAGTCAGATGCTATATCGCGAATTAGCAGCAGTTAGCACTTATATAGCAGACACCTCTCACAAGCTAGAAGAGGTGCTGCAAATGCTCTGCCTTAAAACCATGACAAGCTTTAAAACTGATGCACTTGTTTACACAGAATTAGATAACTCTGGAGTGGTTACACCAATATCTGCTTTTGGCATCGATATCACTAATGGATCAACAGAGTCTCTCAAGTTCTCTATATCTGAACAGACCCCGTTTACCGATGCAATTCGGGAAAGCAAGATTGTCTGGGTAAATACCCTGCCCCAGTGGCCCAAGCACTACCAATCAATGAGTGTATTGAAGCTGCCTAAGACCATAAAGACAGTTATTGCCAGCCCGGTAGAGGCAAGAGGTCTGCCGGTCGGAAGTTTGACGGTGTTCTCTAGGGATAAATTGCAGTACGAAGAGTCGATTGCCCAGTTCATTGAAGCAATAGCCATGATTCTGGCTGGAGCATTATTGAATAAAAAATCCATTATTGATTACCCGGTTTCTTTGGATTCTTTCGTTGACACACCTCAAGTCCGGTCCGATAAGTTCCATTCATCCCTGCGCGAATATCAGGAGCCTTTAACTGAGAGACAAAATCTGATTCTGAAGTTAATCTCTGAAGGCAGAACAAACGCTGCGATTGCCGATGTGTTGGGATACTCGGAATCCTTAATAAGACAGGAAACCATTCGGATATACGCCAAACTCGGCTGTTCTGGTCGAAATGAGGCTGCTCAGATTTATCTGAAATCCAATCTAGAGCACTCCGCTTTGGCTGTTTAGCAAAAAAGGGATGCCACCGCACTCAAAGTGGCACCCCTTTTTTTATTTTTACTTTAAACAGTGGGATAAATCAGGACTGAAACCTTGCGGTCATACTCGTTTGTCGTTCCATCAGCCTTTGCTGATAGATACTCCCCCATTGATTCAGTTCTGATAACTGCATTCTCTACACCTAGCGAATCTAGTCTCTTCTCAAGATATGCAGCTGCTGCTTCAGCTCTCTTGGCAGAGAGACTTAGGTTGGAATCGTTTCCTCCAGCTCTATCCGTCATGCCAACTAGGTAAGCGCTGGTGAGATTGCTTTTGGCCATCTCCCGGGCCATCAATCGCAACACCTTCTTTCCAACAGTACTAAGTTTGGCTGAAGCACTTGAAAAGTGAATATGACCAATGTTGATTGGACTGTCAATCATTACACGTACTGGATCAGCGACACTCTCAGCATCAGTTCCCCAATAAATGACTTTTCCTACCTCAATCTGCGCATCTACAAAGTATCTGTCTCCTTCTTTCGAAAATGGCAGCAGGTCCCCTGCTTCGTTTTTCAATACGAATTCGGTATCACCATTTGGCATGATGACATTGAAATAATTATTGACTCTATAAACCACATTTGAGCCTTCTTTGAAGCTCGGAACTGAGTCTCTCTCGACTGAAATATTCATACCGGTCGGGAAGCTATATTCGGAAGCCTGTACCCCTCCAATTGAAAGAGCGGTTAAAGCTGCCAAAGTTGAAGCTGCAATCTTGATTTTCATTTATGTCCTTGTCTTTAGTGGAGTTAAAGGTGTATTGGTTGAATACATACAAACCTTAAAACTAAATTCTAAAAGCATGAACTTCAGAACAGTCACACTTATTTCGAGACAAGTCTTTGTATATTCAAAGTCAATTACTGCGACCGCTAACACATTATGTTCCCGACATGATTACTTCAAACAACACTGCTTTAATAATTGATAACAACGCTATTGATCGCAAATTTATGCAAAACACATTGGAATCATGGAATTTCAATGTCTTTGCTGAAAGCGAACCAAACAGAGCAAAAGAACATCTTGCTCTATCTGACTTCAAAGTCATCCTCTTTCACCTAGCTCACGACTTTATGAAATCTCTTGATTTCCTCGGTTGGATGAGATTGCAATCTACCGGCGCATTAATCCCCTTGATTGATAACGGAGGTCCGGTAACTGAGGAAATGTGCATCAGAGCCGGTGCAGATGAGGTAATAACAAAGCCCTTGGTTCAGAAGCTCTTTATGCAGCGAGTGAACTATCAGATAGATAAACACACCGAACGAAATGCCATGATGGATGAGATTTACAGATGGGGAAATATGACCTTGGATGTCCCACAATGTGAGTTCCGCATTGGTGACAAAAATGTCCCGCTTACTAAAACTGAACTACTCTTAACTCAAGCCTTTTTTGCCGAACCGGAACGGGTTATTTCTAGACCTGAGTTACTGAATGTCATAAAGGTCAAGGATGGAATCGGCTCCAGTCATTTGATTGATACCCATCTGTCTCGATTGCGCATCAAGATAAAGGAGAGCGGAGGGGGCGATCACATCTTCTCCATCAGAGGCCTAGGTGTGCGTTTCATTGCTCCCTCTCACCTAGCAAAACGTAGCTCTTGAAATTGGAGCAAAGAGAAAGGGTGATGCGGCTAGAACGCATCACCCTTTATTACCTAGGGAGATAAACTCAGTAGGTAATTCCTATCCATTGTGAACTGGGATGGTTATATGCTTTCGCGGTCGCGGCATCTCCCGCTGAACGTCAATCTCCAATATCCCATTTTTCATGGTTGCGCCTAGCAATTGATCATGCTCGGCCAGCTGAAATCTTTGCTCAAAGTTTCGGGAGTGAATTCCCCGTTGCAGGTAATCCTCTCTTTCCTCTTTACTCTCTTTGCTCATATGACCCTTCACAATCAAAGTTTCATCCTCCACCTCGACGATTAGATTGTCTTTATTGAATCCAGCAACCGCTAATTCGATGCGAAACTTGTCATCGGCAATCCGCTTGATGTTAGAGGCTGGATACTCATGAAATCCATCAAAACCATCCTCCCATTTGGAAACCAAGCGATTGAACATGTCGTCAAAACCAACCATCCACTTCTCTCCGTCTTGTAAAACGGAGGCCAAGGGTGAACGGAATCTGCTTTCTCTTCTCATTAAATCTGACATTGCAAACTCCTAAGTTTAGTTATTTTGTTTTAGCGCGGGATGAAGTGGATAGACACTTCATCCCGCTATACCTACAGCGACGAAAGTTCGCACTATCGGACTATCCAGCACGAACCCAACTCGATTCGGACGTCACAGCTGTCGAATCCGTCCGATCTATTTCAACCTGCAGGATTCCTTGCCGCAGATTGGTATCAAGCACGCGATCATTTTTTCCCAGCTGATAGCTACGTCTAAAGCCTCGCGCACTGATTCCTCGTTGTAAGTAATTCCATTGATCTTGTGTTGCACTTTCGTTTTTTGAAGCAGTAATCACTAGGAAGCCATTTTCAATTGTGACCTTAGGGTTCTGCTGTGAAAAACCATCTAGGTCCAATTCGATAGAGTAATGATTGGGGTTTGATACATGGATTCGAGCTGCTGGATAATTATTGAATCCAGTGAATTCAATCAACGATCCATCCGGCATATCTTCAAAGACCCGGTCGAAACCGACAAACCAATCCTCACCCTCCATCAAAATGGATACAAGAGGGGTACGTAGATAACTCTGTGACTTGACCACGTAGATCACTATTTCCCCCTCTCGTATGGAGGAATAGTGGCAGGATGAAAAAGCGGCTAAATCTCAATCCGCTCTCGAAGTAATCGCAGCTAAATCGCTATTTGAACTAGATAATCTTTAAAGCCTCAAGTTTTGCTTTTAAATCATTGTCAGAAGGCTCAGTCAAGTGTGATCCATCTGGAAAAACGATTACTGGAATAGACCGCTGTCCGCCATTAATCTCAATTACTTTATCTGAAGCTGAAGGATCAGCCTCCACATCAATAATGGTGTACTCAACATTAAGGGAGTCCATCAATCTCTTGGAACGGCGGCAATCTCCACACCAATCAGCGCTATACATAGTGATATTGCTGGTCATATCTTGTTCCTATCCTTCGCTTAGAGAACCATGAAATGCTCGAGGCCAAATGTTAATCCTGGATGTTTACCTATTTCTCGAACCGCCAAAATAACTCCAGGCATAAATCCTGATCGATCAATCGAGTCATGTCTAATAGACAGGGTTTCACCTTGAACACCTAGCAATACCTCTTGGTGGGCAACTAATCCCCGAAGGCGAATTGAATGAATAGGAATATCTCCGATTTTTGCACCTCGAGCGCCTGGTAACAAGGTAGAAGTTTTGTCTGGAAGGGCTGGAAGTTTTGCAGCTTTGCGTTGCTCTGAAATCAATTCAGCTGTGCGGGATGCAGTTCCGGAAGGTGCATCTGCTTTCTCTGGGTGATGAAGCTCAATAATCTCTACCGATTCAAAGTATCTTGCTGCCTTTGCGGCAAATTGCATCATCAAGACTGCGCCCAAACCAAAGTTGGGGGCAATGAGTACACCCACTTTAGAGTTTGCATCTAGCCAGTTCTTAATCTTCTCAAGTTTTGTTTCATCAAAGCCGGTAGTTCCTACAACAACGTTAATTCCATTTTTGATGGCAAATTCAAGATTTTTCATAACCGCATCTGGATGGGTGAAATCAACTACTACTTCAACGTCATTCTCTACCAGGGCATCAAGTGAATCACCAAGATCAAGCTGCGCAACTAGCTGTAGATCCTCCGCAGCATTTATTGCCTTTACTGTTTCGGAGCCCATGCGACCTTTTGCGCCAAGTACGCCAACCTTGATACTCATTCGTATTCCCACATCCCCTTAACTTAGAGCCCGTTCAAAAACTGAACGCTTTGCAAATGGTCCCACAACCGCAAGGGTAGGCGCTGCATGTAAAATTTCATCGGCTAACGACCTAATGTCGGCGGAGGAGACATCTGCAAGAGCTTTCAAAATCTGATCGAAGGTCATGATCTCCCCATAGACCAGCTCGCTCTTGCCGATGCGACTCATGCGTGAACCGGTATCCTCCTGGCTTAGAACCAGAGTGCCTCGTACCGCACCTTGCGCACGGAGCAACTCCTCATGGGTTAATCCATTACTTGCTACATCATGCAATACATCACGCATGATTGAGACAACCTCTGTTGCTTTGCTCGGGTTACATCCTGCGTAGAAACCAAGAAAACCGCTACCGGCAAATTGCTGTGCATACGAGTAAACCGAATATGCCAAACCTCTCTTCTCTCGAATCTCTTGGAAAAGTCGAGATGACATTCCGCCACCCAAAGCAGCTGATAGGACACCCATCGCAAACCTGCGCGGATCATTTCTATCTACACCTGGCATCCCTAAAAATAAGTGAGCCTGTTCAGTCTTACGATTCATCAACCCGACATTTTGCTTGGTAACCCGTCTAACTGAGGAGTTGGAACGTAGATTGAATTCTTTTTTGCCACTCTCAAGGAAACCATCTTTGGACATCGCTTTAATAACTTGATCGACAACCTTTTGGTGTTTGATGTTTCCAGCCACCGCAACAACAATGTCTTGAGGCAGGTAACGTTTTTTGTAATAGTTGAAAATTGCGTTGCGACTCAATAATTTGATGGAGTCGGTGGTTCCTAAAATAGAACGGCCGAGTGGGGTGTCCCCATAAAAGGTTTCGCTAAAAACCTCATGAACTAGATCTGAAGGATCATCATCACGCATAGAAATCTCTTCGAGAACTACCTTGCGTTCCGCCTCAACATCCTCAGCTCGACCTACTGAAGAGGTAATGAGATCTGAAATAACCTCAATCGCAAGTGGAAGATCTGAGTCAATCACCCGGGCGTAAAAACAGGTGTACTCCTTGGAGGTAAAAGCGTTCATCTCTCCACCAACTGCTTCAATGGCAGAGGAGATATCTAAGGCACTTCTTGTTTCGGTGCCCTTGAATAGAAGGTGTTCAAGAAAATGTGATGCTCCGGCGGTCTTTAAGGATTCATCTCGGGAGCCAACATTTACCCAGATTCCGTAAGCGGCGGAACGTACGCCGGAGATTTCCTCTGTGACAATACGAAGACCGCTCGGTAGAACGGTCTTGCGTACAGTCATAAATTACAAACTACTCTTCAGATGAAGCGGCTTGCGCGTTGTCATCAAGAACTGGAACCAAAGAAAGTTTGCCCTTTGGATCAATCTCTCCGATTTCAACATGAACCTTGTCGCCCACCTTCATAACATCCTCAAGATTCTCAATGCGCTTTCCACCATGCATCTTGCGGATTTGTGAAACGTGTAGCAAACCATCTTTGCCAGGCAACAGGTTGATAAAGGCTCCGAAGGCAGCAAGCTTCACAACAGTTCCGTTGTAACGCTCTCCAACCTCAGGAAGCTTTGGATCTGCGATGCCAAGAATCTGTGCCTTAGCTGCATCTGCTGCGGTCCCATTTGTTGCACCAATGAAGATTGTTCCATCATCTTCAATTGAGATTTCAGCTCCGGTCTCTTCCTGAATCTGATTGATGACCTTGCCTTTAGGCCCGATAACCGCACCAATCTGATCAACTGGAATCTTGATAGAGATAATGCGTGGCGCAAGTGGATTCATATCATCTGGACGATCAATCGCCTCATTCATGACTCCAAGAATCGCCAGACGCGCTTCCTTTGCCTGCAAGAGTGCTGCAGATAAAACGCTGGCTGGAATACCATCTAGCTTGGTATCAAGTTGAAGCGCTGTTACAAAATCCTTTGTTCCAGCAACTTTGAAGTCCATGTCGCCAAAGGCATCTTCGGCACCAAGGATGTCGGTCAAAGCAACATACTCAGTCTTGCCATCAACATCATCTGAAATCAGACCCATTGCGATACCAGCTACTGGCGCCTTAAGTGGCACACCTGCATTAAGTAGTGAAAGTGTTGATGCGCAAACCGATCCCATTGAGGTAGAACCATTTGATCCCAAAGCCTCTGAGACCTGGCGAATTGCATATGGGAACTCTTCGCGAGCCGGAAGAACTGGAAGAAGTGCACGCTCTGCGAGAGCACCATGTCCAATTTCGCGACGCTTAGGAGAACCGACACGACCTGTTTCACCGGTTGAGTAAGGCGGGAAGTTGTAATTGTGCATGTAGCGCTTGTGATCCTCTGGATTCAGAGTATCTAGCTGCTGCTCCATCTTGAGCATGTTCAAGGTAGTAATTCCTAGGATCTGGGTTTCGCCACGCTCGAACAAAGCTGAGCCGTGAACACGTGGAACTACTTCAACCTCTGCGCTTAATGGACGGATGTCTCGCAATCCGCGACCATCAATACGCACCTTGTCACGCAACACTCTTTGACGTACAAGTTTCTTGGTCAAAGAACGGAACGCTGCAGGAATCTCTTTCTCGCGTCCTTCAAAGTTGGGAGCAAGTGACTCCGTTGTAGCAGCTGCGATTCGATCAATCTCAGTTTCGCGCTCTTGCTTTCCAGAGATTGTAAGAGCCTTGGCTAAATCAGCTTTAGCTGACTTTTCTACCGCTTCAAAAGCATCAGCTTGGTAATCAAGAAACACAGGGAACTCGGCGGTTGGCTTTGCAGCTACCTTTGCTAACTCCATCTGCGCTTCACACAATGTGCGGATAAATGGCTTTGCTGCCTCAAGTCCTTGACCGACAATCTCCTCGGTTGGTGCTGCTGCACCAGAATCGATTAGACCAATGGTTTTTACAGTTGCCTCTGCTTCAACCATCATGATTGCAACATCTTCACCGGCAATACGTCCAGCTACTACCATGTCAAAAACAGCGCGCTCTAAATCGCTGTGATTTGGGAAAGCCACCCATTGTCCATCGATAAGCGCAACACGTACGCCGCCAATTGGACCTGAGAAAGGCAAACCGGCCAACTGTGTTGACATTGATGCTGCGTTAATAGCAACAACGTCATACATGTGATCAGGGTTTAAAGCCATAACGGTTACAACGATTTGAACCTCGTTGCGTAGTCCTTTAATAAATGAAGGACGTAGCGGACGATCAATCAAACGACAGGTAAGGATTGCATCCTCTGAAGGACGACCTTCGCGACGGAAAAATGATCCTGGGATCTTTCCAACCGCATACATGCGCTCTTCGACATCTACTGTTAGTGGGAAGAAATCAAATTGATCACGTGGCGACTTTGATGCGGTTGTTGCAGATAGCAACATTGACTCATCATCAAGATAAACCACCGCGGTTCCCGCAGCTTGGCGCGCTAGGCGACCAGTTTCAAAACGAATCTCTCGTTTTCCGAATTTACCGTTATCTATTTTGGCAACGGCAGAGTTAACCTCTTGACCCTCCATGGGTCTCTCCTATTCTCTAGCACCAGCGCACCTTTAGAGAATGGATCTTCGATCGAAGCCCACGGCCTTTATGTGGAAATCCACTTTGATAAATCCGTAAGCCACCACCGAGGACCAGTCATCCAGGGTTGTCAGCGATTTGCTGCGCTGGTTTTTTATTATTTAGTTTGCAAACTAACGGCGGATGCCGAGCTTGTCGATAATCGCGCGGTAACGCTCGATATCTGTCTTGGCAAGGTACTGCAGAATTCTGCGACGACGACCTACAAGAAGAAGCAGGCCACGACGGTTGTGGTGGTCATGCTTGTTGGTTTGTAGATGTTCGGTAACTTGTTCAATTCTCTTGGAGAGAAGTGCAACCTGAGCTTCAGGGCTTCCTGTGTCTGATGCAGAGGCGCCAAACTTTGTGATGATTTCTTTCTTCTCGGCAGGTGTTAATGCCATGGTCTAACTTCCTTTACATCTTTCACGAGGGCTCTCGGTCTTGTACACGAGTGCACGCTTTCTCGCTTGAGGGGTCAAAATCTACCAGCGCGTCTCACATATCGAAAATCCGAGGGTATGGCCCTCAAAATCAAGCGTGGGAATGGGTCAATCTTCGAGCCTCATCACAATCAATCTTCATTTGATCCAACAATGGTTGTAGGCCATCAAATTTGATGGTGTCGCGAAGGCGCCAACCAAACTCCACTGTTGCTTCTTTGTCATATAAATCTAAATCATCGCGATCTAACGCATAAGCTTCAACCTGTCTGCCACGCACGCCTTCAAAAGTTGGGTTGGTGCCAATTGATATTGCGGCCGGCCATTTATTTCCTTCGACAGATAACCAGCCCGCATAAACACCATCAGAAGGAATTGTTGCAAACTCATCCAATCCGATATTTGCAGTTGGGTAACCAATAGTTCTGCCGCGTTTCTCTCCATGAACTACCGGGCCGACTAATTGATGTGGCCTACCTAAAAGTTGATTTGCAGTTTCCAGATTGCCGGAGCGAATCGCTTCTCGGATTCGTGTCGAGGAAACTACTCCCCCAGAGTGACTCAACAGTTGCACACCTTTACTTTCAAAGCTGGCATGTTGTTTCAAGTAATCAACATTTCCAGCAGCCTGCGCACCAAAGGTAAAGTTTTGACCAACCACAACAAGTTTTGGATCAAAAATCGGCGTTAGGACCTGCTCAATAAAATCTTGTGGCGTTAACTTGGAAAACTCTTCGGTAAATTTCAGCACTGCAACAGTATTTGCGCCATGAGTAGCTAATTGGTGAACTCGATTTTTTACCGTCAACAACCGGGTAGGTGTGCGGTTTGGAGCAAAAATTGCGGTGGGATGTGGATCAAAGGTTAAAGCGGTTACAGAAAGTGAAGATGCGGCTGCCTCACGCAGGATTTCTTGGTGACCAAGATGGACACCATCAAATATCCCAATTGCAAGTGCGCCGCCCTTATTGGCGGAGCCCTGCCAGGAAATATCTGGTATGTATCTCATTGTCAGTATTCTTTCATGACACAAACACTGAAATGGGCTGCGCCCCATAATCACGATTTTCGATGATGGCAGCAACTTCACCATCGGGAGCGATTGCAACTCCAACACCACTGAACTCAGATTTAGCTAAGGCTCTGCCGAATTTAAGCTCAGCTAATTCAGCTACATCAATCTGTCGCAATGGCATGACATGGGAGATTGCCTCTGCAAGAGGGCGAATCTCTGGAGCTTCTAGAACTGAACAATCGGAGAGATTAAATGGCGCTACCAAAGTTCGCCGCAATGCGATCAGGTGTCCCCCGACTTGCAGCGCCTGTCCCAAATCCCGTGCAATAGATCGAATATAGGTACCTGTAGAGCAAATTACATCAATATCAATATCAATGAACTCGCCTCGTCTAATTTCATTTACCTGCAGTTGAAAAATCTCGATTTCACGGGCAGGAATTTCAACATACTTTCCCTGACGGACTAAATCGTAGGCACGCTCTCCATCAATTTTAATCGCAGATACCTTGCTTGGTGTCTGCATAATTTTGCCCACTTGCTTTGCTAACAAATCCTTAATCTGTTGATCTGTAATGGACTCAGTATTTGAGGTTGAGAGGATCTCTCCTTCTTTATCATCTGTTGTGGTTGATTGTCCGAGTCTAATCGTGGCTAAATATTGCTTCCTTCCCTCAGTTATGTACTGCAGAAACTTAGTGGCGTTGTTGATGCCTAGAACCAGTACGCCGGTTGCCATGGGGTCAAGAGTTCCGGCATGACCAACCCGCTTGGTACCCAAGGTTTTGCGCAACTTTCCAACGACATCATGACTAGTAATTCCAGCGGGCTTATCAACTATGACAAAGCCGTGAGTTACCTTCATTCTGTTTCGCGAATGCGCGGCGCGCGATATGGATCGCTGCCACTAATTGGAGAAGCGGTATCGCGAAGATGAGCAATCTCTTCATCATGTTTGCGTACCTGGTCCAACAGATCTTCAAAGTTACGTGCTGTCTCAGATAGCGCATCGGCAAAGAAACTCAGACTTGGGGTAATCCGAGTTTTTAACTCTCTACCAACCTCAGTACGCAACAAACCTTTTGCGCTCTCTAAGGCTTTAGCAGTATTGGTTCTCGCCTCATCATCGCCAAGAACGGTGTAGAAAATTGAAGCCTGCTGTAAATCCCCAGTAACCCTCACATCAGTAATGGTGATGAACCCTAACCGCGGATCCTTCACCTTGCTCTCGAGCGCAGAGGCGATCACGACTTTGATGCGATCGGCCACCTTTGCTGCGCGATGTGAGTTTCCCATGGACTATGCCCGCTTCTTTTCCCGCATTTCAAATACCTCAAAGACATCACCGATTTGAATATCTTTAAAGGATCCTACGCCGATACCGCACTCAAATCCTTCTCGGACTTCAGTTGCATCATCCTTGAAACGCTTTAGTGACTCAATTGTTAGATTGTCGCCAATTACGACACCATCTCTAAGAATTCGAGCCTTCGCATTGCGCTTGATAATTCCAGTGGAGACCATGGAACCAGCGATGATTCCAAACTTGCTGGATTTGAAGATTTCTCGAACCTCTGCAGATCCGATTGTGACCTCTTCATACTCTGGCTTGAGCAATCCTTTAAGCGCAGCTTCGATCTCTTCAATCGCCTTGTAGATGACTGAATAGAAACGAATCTCTACGCCCTCTTCATCAGCAAAGATTGCGGTGTGAGCCTCAGGCTTCACATTGAAGCCAACAATTACTGCACCTGATGCTGATGCCAAAGTGACATCGCTCTTGGTGATGGCACCAACTCCACGGTGAATAACCCGTAGGTCTACCTCACTGCCAACATCCAGTTGAACGAGGGCATCCTCTAGCGCTTCTACTGAACCGCTGACATCGCCCTTCAAAATCAAGTTAAGTGTTGTGACCTTTGATTTCTCTAGGAAGTCTTCAAGGGAAACCTTCTTGCGCGCCTTGGCTAGTGCAGCATGTCGCTCTCCTGCCTGACGCTTTTCAGCGATCTGACGGGCGGTGCGATCATCCGGTGCGACAATAAAGCTATCTCCCGCACTTGGTACAGAGGTAAAGCCGAGTACCTGTACTGGACGTGAAGGGCCGGCCTGATCTACAGCATGACCAAACTCATCCATCATCGCGCGTACACGACCAAAAGCTGAGCCCGCAACAATCGCATCTCCGACGCTAAGTGTTCCGCGTTGTACCAAAACAGTTGCGACTGGACCGCGACCTCGATCAAGGTGAGCTTCAATCGCCACACCGCGTGCATCATCTTCGTGAATAGCACGAAGATCAATTGCGGCATCAGCGGTAAGCAGAATTGCCTCAACCAGATTGTCTATGCCGGTTCCCTTTGCAGCCGATACATCAACGAAGAGAGTATCTCCGCCGTACTCTTCTGCAATTAAGTTGTACTCAGTAAGTTGTTGACGAATCTTTGCTGGGTTTGCACCCTCTTTATCAACCTTGTTTACCGCAACAACAATTGGAACATTTGCAGCTTGAGCATGGTTTAAAGCCTCAATAGTTTGAGGCATAACACCATCATCTGCTGCGACAACCAAAACTGCGATATCAGTTACTTTGGCACCACGGGCACGCATAGCGGTGAACGCCTCGTGACCTGGCGTATCGATAAAGGTAATGGCACGGTTGACGCCGTTGTGGTCATGATGGATTTGATATGCACCAATGTGCTGAGTAATTCCACCAGCCTCGCCCTTTACGACCTCAGTTTGACGAATAGCATCCAACAAACGAGTCTTACCATGATCAACGTGACCCATAACAGTTACAACTGGTGGGCGAACGCTGAGTTCATCAGGATTTACATCAGATAACTCTTGTTCGAGATTGATATCAAACTCTTCCAAGATTTCTCGATCTTCATCCTCGGGAGAAACCACTGTGATCTTGTAGCCAAACTCGCCACCAAGAACATGCAAAGTGTCTTCATCAACTGATTGAGTTGCGGTAACCATTTCACCTAGATGAAATAGAACTGAAACCAATGCTGCTGGATCTGCGCCGATTTTCTCTGCAAAATCCGCTAAGGAAGCGCCCCGACGTAAGCGAATTGGAGTATTGCCATCACCGCGTGGAACCACCGCGCCACCAATTGTTGGTGCTTGCATATTGTCGATTTCTTCGCGGCGAGTTTTCTTACTCTTGTAATTTTTTTTCTTTCCGCCACCTTTACCAAATGCGCCACCAGCTCCTGGTCTAGCGCCACCTGGTCTTCCGCCACCTTGACCTGGTCCACCAGGACGTGGTGCGCCAAATCCGCCGCCACCTTGTCCGGGCCGTGGCGCGCCAGCACCTTGGGTGCGATAGGGAGATGTCGATGATGGTGCGCCACCAAATCTTGGGCCACCACCTTGAGGACGTTGTGCACCATCAGGTCGTTGCTGTGGACGTGCTGCAAAACCTGGACGAACTGATCCCGGTCTCGGTCCAGCCATTCCTGGTCTGCCACCTGCATTTGGACGTTGTCCGGAATCGGTTCTCGGTGGACGTGGTCCGCCACCTGCTGAACCAAAAGGATTATTTCCAGGACGTGGCGCAGGGCGCGGTGGTCTTGGAACACCTGGAGTACCAAATGGATTGTTGCCAACTCTCGGTGTTGCGTTTGGTGTTGGTCTTGGCGGCAAGGCGGCCGGATTAATTGGCGGTGTAGCTGGCGTTTGTGGTGTTGCAGCTTCAGGGGTTTGAGCAACTTGCTCGACAACTGGAGTTTGTGCCACAGCAGGTTTCTTAGCAGCAGCTTTTTTAGCGGGAGCTTTCTTAACTGGTTTTTCCTCGGCAGCAGGTTTTACTGCTGGAGGATATTTTTCTAGAAATTTGCGGACTACTGGAGGCTCAACAGTTGATGATGCGGAGCGAACAAACTCGCCCATCTCTTGGAGCTTTGCAAGGACATCCTTGCTCTCCATACCTAAATCTTTTGCTAACTCGTAAACGCGGACCTTTGCCACTTTTCTCCTTTTGTGGCCCCGCGTCTACTTAATTGAAACGCGAAGCCTAAATTGACCTACTCATGATTTTGTCGTGCTCATTTGTGTGCCATTGCCTTAAACCTAGCTTTCGCTTCGCATAAAGATGCGTGAGGTAAATCCTCACGCCGCAACAATACCCCTTGGAGTCCTAATTCACGAAACCTCAGGCGTGGAGGGCTCCACCACCCCATCGGAGTGGATATCAATCCGCCAGCTGGTTAGCCGAGCGGCGAGACGTGCATTTTGACCATCCTTACCAATTGCAAGTGAGAGTTGATAATCCGGCACAACAACCTTTGCCGAACGTGTATCAGGGTTAACTACCTCAACCTTTGAAACCCGTGCTGGTGCCAGCGCATTACCTACATACTCTGCTGGATCCTCAGACCAGTCAACAATATCGATTTTCTCGCCGTGCAACTCATCCATGACCGCACGCGCTCTGGCGCCCATAGGTCCAATCAATGCACCTTTAGGACTAACCCCCGCTCTGTGCGCACGCACTGCAATCTTTGTGCGATGTCCTGCTTCACGTGCAACACCCATAATCTCAACCACTCGATCACGAAGCTCTGGAACTTCGAGTGCAAACAATTGCTTTACTAAAGCTGGATGGCTGCGGGATAAAAGCACCTCTGGCCCTTTTTGTCCCTGCTTAACCTCAACCACAAAGCACTTAATTCGATCGCCATGATTGTAAACCTCACCTGGCACCTGTTCGTGAGGTGGAATTTTGCCTTCGACTCTTCCTAAGTCTATGTAAACCATTTTTTGATCTCGACCTTGTTGGATCACTCCAGAAACAATATCTCCTACAGAAGCACTGAACTCACCAACAATTTCTAAATCCTTTGATTCTCGCAACTTCTCTTTAATGATCTTGCGCGCTGTTGAGGAAGCGATTCGACTAAAGCCTTCTGGCTCATCAAAAACTTCATCTACCTTTTCCCCATCAGGGCCAAATACTGGAATTACGATTTTGATTTCACCAGTGATGCGATCCAATTTGGCGTGGGCGAAAGGTTTAGCACCTTCCATTTCGTTGTAGGCGGTCTTCACAGCAATCTCTATAGCTGTAATAAGTCGATCAAGTGGGATATCGCGATCTAAGGTAAGTGCTTCAAGAACCTTCATATCAACGTTCATAGCTACTTCACTTCCTTGCGGTTGAATTCAACTTCGATCTGCGCCTTGGCAACATCACTTAGAGTCAGGACCAGAATCTCGTTTTTCAACTCTAAAGTAACTTGATCATCGGCATAGCCTTTTATTCTTGCTACGTATTTCTCCCCTTGTTTCGGAGTTATTTTCACCAAACGGCCAATGTTCTTTTTCCAATGCCTGGGCATTACCAAGGGTTTATCAATTCCTGGGGTTGTTACCTCTAACGTAAATGGCACCTCACCCATTTGAGAGTAGTTGTCCAGGATCGCCGAAACCTCTTTAGATACGACGGTGACTTCATCTAGAGAAGGGTTGGATTCTTCGCGATCGATCACAACCACGACTAGTCGTCTTTTCCCGACGGGGGTTACTGTGATCTCTTCTAAAACAAATCCGGCCTTTGTTATGACAGGACCAATTAATTCGATTAGGTTATTTGCCAGTGACATTGTTTACCTACTTATTTAGTTGTTGTTTAGTTTTGGTTGGAGCAGGGTACCCGAGGCAGCCCTATTTTAAAAAGGTGTCAAAAGCTAAACGGAGTATCAATACCGTCGTGACAAAGAGGAACATCTTTCTGATCAGGATCGATCCACCCTTCAAGGCCCAACGCGCGCCAAGAAATCCACCCGTGACATTGCCGATTGCCATGGTCAGGCCTAGTAGCCACATAATCTGAGAGTTCAAGCCAAAAACCAGAATCGCACCCAAGTTAGTTGAGAGGTTAACGATCTTGGCGGTGACTGATGCTTGCAAAAAAGCAAAGCCCAGAACCGCAACCAAGATCAGCATTAGAAATGATCCGGTTCCCGGTCCAAAGATTCCATCATAAAAACCAATTACCAAACCTGCCACCACTCCCATACCCACTTGATGGTGACGAGCAAATTTAAAGTTTTCTACCAAGCCCAACTCTTTTTTGCGCCAGGTATATATCGCGACCACAATTAACAGGAACAAGATGATTGGTCGAAAAGCATCCTTAGGAATTCTCGTAGCAACACTGGCACCTAAGCCAGAGCCAATAAAAGCCGGTACCGCCATTGCAAAAGCTAATTTGAAATCTGGTTTTATCTTTCGCAGGTATGAAGCCGTTGCCCCCAATGTGCCAAGAAAAGAAGGGAGCTTGTTGGTGCCCAATAAAAGTGAGGGCGCAGTATTGGGCATTGAGATTAGTAATGAGGGAAGTTGAATCAATCCACCACCACCTGCGACTGAGTCAACAAACCCGGCAAAACCAGAGGCCAAAACCAAAAAGAGTATTACCTCTACAGATATTTCCACGCCTTAACTAACCAATTAACTTGGTGAGATGAGAAATCAAATCTCCAACTGGTAGCTCAGATTTTTCGCCAGATTTACGAACTCGAAGTTCGACCTTGCCATCTTGTAAACCTTTGCCGACGATCACAATGTATGGATTACCAATCAGCTCTGCATCCTTAAACTTAACACCAGGGCTTGCATCTCTGCGATCATCCAACATCACTGAAATTCCTTTTTCCTCTAACTGTTGGGCAAATTTCTCGGCTGTTGCAAATGGCACATCTTCTTTACCGGTCGCCACTATGTGCACCTTTGCTGGCGCAATCTCCTCGGGCCAAACTAAACCAATCTCATCATGGCTTTGCTCTGCGATTGCCGCTACCGCACGAGAAACACCAATTCCGTAGGAGCCCATAGTTACAACTCTTGCCTTGCCCTCTTTATCAAGGACTGTTAAATCCAGCGCCTGTGCATACTTGCGACCTAATTGGAAGATATGGCCAATCTCAATCGCTCGGTCAATTACTACTGCGGTGGCACATGACGGACAGGCATCGCCTTCACGAACCTCTGCCGCCTCAATAAAGCCATCAACTGTGAAATCACGACCATGGGTTACATAGCGCATATGTTTATTTCTCTGATTTGCACCAGTAATCCAATGTGAACCAACCTGTACTCGAGGATCGGCATAAAGCTTTAAACCAAACTTTTTCGCATCCTGCGGACCTACATAACCTTTTACTAACTCAGGACGCTTAGCAAAATCCGCATCTTCAAACAGTCTTAACTCTTGGACTCCTGGCAGATTTGCTTCTAATCTCTTTAGATCTACTTCGCGATCGCCAGGAACCAAAACAGAGATTGGCTGGCCGTCTGCAATAAGCAAAACATTTTTCAAAGTATCTGCACCGGTGACATTGGCTGCGTACTTGCTATTCATAACCTCAACAAGTGAGTCAATGGTTGGGGTATCCGGGGTATCTAAAATCTCCATCGCTGGTGGATTACCAAAATCCTTGGCCTCAACCTTGGTAGTCATAGCTTCGACATTTGCAGCGTAACCACACTTTGGGCAAAGTACATAAGTGTCCTCACCGGTACTGCAGGGAGCTAGAAACTCCTCTGATTTTGAACCGCCCATTGCACCTGACATCGCCGAAACAATATTGAACTTCAAACCTAAACGATTGAAGGTATACACATAGGCTTCGCGATGTTTTTGATATGAGATCTCTAAACCTTCATCATCAACATCAAATGAGTAAGAATCCTTCATAACAAACTCACGGCCGCGGATGATGCCACTACGCGGACGGGCTTCATCACGGTACTTGGTTTGAATCTGATAAATAGAAAGTGGTAAATCTTTATAAGATGAGTACTCACCTTTGACCATCAAGGTGAACATCTCTTCATGGGTTGGGCCAAGTAGGTAATCAGAACCCTTGCGATCCTGCAATCTAAATAAAGCTGGGCCGTACTCCTCCCAGCGACTGGTTTTTTCGTAAGGATCCTTAGGAAGTAGCGCTGGGAAATGCACCTCTTGGAATCCGGCTCGATCCATCTCCTCTCGGATTACCCGCTCCACATTGCGGAGCGCAATTACACCAAGCGGTAACCAGGAAAAGATTCCAGCTGCGATGGGGCGGATATATCCAGCACGAACTAATAATTTGTGACTGGCAACAGCGGCATCAGATGGATCATCCCGCAAGGTTCGTAAAAACAGGGATGACATCCGCAACATGCGGCGTAGCCTAGCGAATTACTTAACCTTTACTGATGGTTCGCCAGATTCGACACCGGCAGCTTCCATCTCTTCTGCAAGGCGCATCGCCTCTTCGATGAGTGTTTCCACAATCTGCGCTTCAGGAACGGTTTTGATTACCTCGCCCTTAACAAAGATCTGCCCTTTGCCATTTCCGGATGCAACACCAAGATCTGCTTCGCGGGCTTCACCGGGTCCATTAACTACGCAACCCATAACCGCTACACGTAATGGAACTGTCATTCCTTGCAAACCAGCCTGCACCTTCTCGGCCAATGTGTAAACATCAACCTGGGCACGACCGCATGAAGGACAGGAGACGATTTCTAATTTTCTTTGCCTCAAATTCAAAGATTCCAAAATAGAAATTCCTACTTTGACCTCTTCAACTGGAGGTGCGGATAAAGAAACTCTGATGGTGTCACCAATTCCCTCTGCCAGCAGAATGCCAAATGCCGTGGCGGATTTGATTGTGCCTTGGAACTGAGGGCCCGCCTCAGTCACACCAAGATGTAGTGGGTAATCACATTTCTGAGCCAATAAACGATAAGCCTTAACCATTGTTACTGGATCATGATGTTTTACTGAAATCTTTATGTCGGTGAAGCCGTGCTCCTCAAAGAGTCCAATTTCCCATAATGCTGAATCGACTAAAGCTTCTGGCGTGGCTTTGCCATACTTTGCTAGCAGCCTTGGATCAAGTGAACCGGCATTAACACCGATGCGGATTGGAATTCCGGCATCACCTGCAGCTTTTGCAACCTCTTTTACCTTGTCATCAAATTGTTTGATGTTGCCAGGATTAACTCGCACCGCTGCACATCCCGCATCAATTGCGGCAAAGATGTACTTTGGCTGGAAGTGAATATCTGCAATTACTGGAATCTGAGATTTCTTAGCAATCTGCTTTAGAGCATCTGCATCATCCTGACTTGGAACAGCGACCCGAACAATCTGGCATCCAGATGCGGTTAGCTCGGCGATTTGCTGCAAGGTAGAGTTAACATCTGCGGTCAAAGTGGTGCACATGGATTGCACAGAAACTGGTGCATCTCCCCCAACTAAAACATTTCCTACCTTTAACTGTTTTGACTTACGTCGGGGGGCCAAAGTTTGCAATGGCGCCTGTGGCATTCCGAGATTGACCATGTCCGTATTCTGCCTTAAAGGTTCAAATTAATCGGATTGAAGATGTCAGCGAATAAGAGAAGTAGGGTCAAGAAGGCCAGCACCACAAAGACCACCATGGTGATCGGGGTGAGTTTCTCCACATCGACAAAACCTGGATCTGGACGACCCCGCATCTGCGCCCACTTACGCCGGCCACCTTCGTAAAGCGCAACCGCCATGTGTCCACCATCCAATGGAAGTACGGGTAGCAAGTTAAAGATTCCTACAAAGATATTTAAGGATGCAACGATTAAAAGGAAGGTAGCTATTTTTTCATCCAAAGTTAAGTTGCCACTAGAGACGGTTTCACCACTGACTCTGGCAACACCCACAATTCCAACTAATCCATCAGATTGACGCTCTTCACCCAAGAAAGTTTGCCGCAGTAAATCTGGAATCTGGGTCGGTAATCCAATCAAAGCCTTAATGGAGCCCTCAAAAATATTCGCTGTTGTTTCAATGGAACTGCCAATAGCTGAGATGGGATTTTCTCTTACCAAACCGTACTCATTAATGATTCCGAGAAAGCCTCTGGGCTCACCTTCAACTACGCGGGTAGCAAGGGTTGCCTCAATGACAATCTCTTGGCCTTGTCTCTCAATAATTAATGAGATTGGTTTTTGAGCCGAGTCACGCAAAATTGGAGTGATCTCACTCCAGCTCTTCTTCTCGCCATTTATCCCGATAATTTTATCGCCAGCCAAAACACCAGCTGATTTTGCGGGAGAGATTGGATCATTAGCGGTGCATTCATTAGAGCTGGGAACACAATCCACAACCTGCGAAACCGTGGGCAGTACTTGAGAGGTGCCCACGCCAGCAAACAAAGTAAACAAAAGCACAATTCCCAAAACAAAATGCAGAAATGAGCCGGCACCAAGCACCACTATTTTTCTAGGGGTTGTGGCGAGATAGAAAGCGCGATGTTTTACATCCTCTTCCATGGGCTCATGCATCGACATTCCAGAGATCTTGCAGTAGCCACCGGCAGGAATCGCCTTCAAACCAAACTCAGTTTCGCCCCGCTGGGTAGACCAAATCCGTTTTCCAAAACCCAAGAAGAACTCAGTAACCCGCATGCCATAATGACGAGCCGTGGCGTAATGCCCATACTCGTGGACCATCACCGACAAGAGTAAGGCAACCACAAATGCAATTACACCGAGAAAACCCACGAACTCTCCTATCGCCGCGTTAGCGCTTCTTGCGCTACCCGGCGCGCATCATTTTCGATGGCGCTGACATCAGATATATCTCTAACCACAGATATCGCATTTCCACCAAGTTTGGTTACCGTCGCTTCAATAGTATCCACAATTGCTGTGAATGGAATCTCTCCCTTCATAAAAGCTGCTACCGCAACCTCATTAGAAGCGTTGTACATCGCCGCGACAGATCCACCCAAGGCACCACATCTGCGTGCCAGATCCACCGCCGGGAACCTTTCATTATCAATCGGTTCAAAGCTCCAACTGTGTGATTGTTTCCAATCAATCGCTGGCATGGCATCGGCTACACGATCTGGGTATCCCATCGCATAGGCGATTGGACCTTTCATATTAGGTGGAGAGGCTTGTGCAATGGTTGATCCATCTTTGAACTCCACCATTGAGTGCACAACAGATTGCGGATGTATAACCGCTTCGATTTTTGAATATGGAATATCAAATAAGAAATGAGCTTCGATAATCTCAAGTCCCTTATTCACCAAAGTTGCGGAGTTGATGGTGACCACTGGACCCATCGACCAGGTTGGGTGATTTAAAGCATCTGCCAAAGTAACTGATGAGAGATCAGCAACATTTCTAAATGGGCCACCACTTGCGGTCAAAATAAACTTTTCAACATCACCGCGCTTACCGGCCAACATCGCCTGATAGAGAGCGGAGTGCTCTGAATCAACTGGAATGATCCGATCGCGGCCATGCGCCATTACCAGATCGCCACCAGCTACCAGAGATTCTTTATTTGCCAAAGCAACTTTGTTACCAACCTCTAGAGCCGCAAGCGTTGGACCCAGTCCAATAGAACCGGTTATGCCATTTAATACAACATCACAGGAGAGCGCAGCGATTGATTT
>Ga0075458_10000154_pt1 | contig 21962 bp, 10 predicted proteins | sample DEB3_08_DNA_FD_77576 | JGI IMG/M metagenome (GOLD analysis project Ga0075458, IMG submission 77576) | Aqueous microbial communities from the Delaware River and Bay under freshwater to marine salinity gradient to study organic matter... | ecosystem: Environmental > Aquatic > Marine > Coastal ... | reverse complement strand
CAATAATGACACCTATTTTCAATCGTGACAATTTCAATTGGTGGATCGGTGTAGTCGAGGACCGAAATGATCCTGAGAAGATGGGTCGTTGCAAGGTAAGAATTTTCGGCTATCATACCGACGACAAAGAATTACTGCCAACCAAGGATCTGCCCTGGGCCTGGCCCATACAGCCCATAACCAGTGCTGGTATAAGCGGCAAAGGAACGAGTCCGCTTGGTCCCTTGCCAGGAAGCTGGGTTGTTGGTTGGTTCCTGGATGGACTAGACATGCAACAGCCTGCATTCTTTGGCACCATAAGTGCTCGAGCAGGTGAAAAGATTTTTGACACCAACAATGAAACTGCTCCTGTACCTGAGAGACCAGGCACCACAACCAATCCTAATGACGGTATTGTTCGCGACAGCTCAGGACAGCCAGTTGAGGATAGTCAGGGCGAACCAATTAGAACTGGACGTGTTCCTGTTACAGGTTGGAATCTGGGACAGACCTCAGAAAAATACGAGAGCGGCGGCAAAGGTCCTGGTACCATCAATGACTACAAGGGCGCAGCCGCAGGAGATTTTGGCGGTGCCAGCTATGGCATCTATCAGTTTGCCAGTTACCTACCCGCAGTGTCTGGTACAGGTAAGAGCAGACCCAGCGCCAAGGGCAGTCCCCTGGAAACCTATATTCGACGCAGCAAGTATTCAAATCGATTCAAGGGCCTTACTCCAGCCACAGCTGAATTTGACGCAGTCTGGAAACAGATTGCCAGCGAAGATCCCAACGGCTTCAGAGAAGACCAGCACGAGTTTATCAAGAAACGCTACTACGATGTCATGGTAACAAATCTAAGTCGTTATGGCTTTGACGCCAGCAAGTATGGAGCAGGTGTTCAGGATCTGATCTGGAGTACAGCAGTTCAGCTTGGACCAACAAATACCAGTGTATTCACTGAACCATTACAGGGCAAGAGCACACTTACCGACAAAGACGTTGTCAACCTGGTAAGCGAATACAAGAAAGCCCGAGTAGATGTTTTGTTCAAGAGTTCATCGGCATCTATTCGACAGGGCGTCAAGTCACGCTATGATTCAGAAAAACTGGCTTGCCTGAAATTGTGCGAAGGAGGTAAAGCATGAGCCAGGGGTTCAATGTAATCAATGACTCAGTTCAGCTTCAATTGCTGCAATGGTTTAGTCTAAATCAGGACAGAATTGGCCTGGGTGGTATTCCTGTTGGAATACTGAACGAAGCTCTGAAAGCTTTGTTGCCTGACCTTGTAAATACCTATACAGGTGAGATTTACAGTCAGACCAATGCTGGGCTGAATCAGGGCCCCCGAGAATTGGAAGGGACAATAAATCCTTTCAACACACTAACATCAAATAATCCTTCTAGCGTGATTGCCGATGCAGTACTTAGTCGTTTTGGAATGCTGGGCTCAGGAGGCTTACAAAGAAATCTCATAGGCAATTTGGTTGACGGACTTCAAGGACGTCTGGGTGTCTATGGTACCAATATAAACTTTCAGCTCCTGGCTGCTGCCATACCTGGGCTGATTGGACCTTTATTTGATAAACTAAATCTAGACGTTAGTTCTGGTTTCATTGATGGTATTCTGAATAATGGTTTTGAAGCTCCGCAGGTTTTCACTGGAGCCATAACCCTGCCAGCAACCATTGAGGGTGATCCAGAAAAATCACTGGAAAGAGTTGATACTGACTATGCCAAAAATTCAGTAAATACATTTCTGAATCAGAGTCGTAATTTCAACATCGAGGCATCTGACAATATTCAGAAGCTCGAAGTTACAGCCAAGGGCTTTGTAGATCCAACTGCTACCTATCCAACCAAGGAATATGCCACAGGCAGTGAAGTCAATAAACTGGCTCAGGGTGAAGCAACCAATAGTCTGGTTCAGGCCAAGAACAAGAATCGAATGACCAGTGCTCCATTACCTGGAGACAATAGTTTTGATGAGCCAGTCAGCGCCTATAAGGCTCAGTATCCATACAATCATGTCACTGAAACCGAAAGTGGTCATGTCATAGAGGTTGATGATACACCTGGCGCCGAAAGAATACATGTATACCACAGAGCCGGTACCTACATAGAAATTGATCGTGATGGAAACATGGTCTGCAGACGCAAAGGTTCAGACTATCAGATCATAGACAAAAATGGTTATGTCAGTGTAGCAGGTCATCTAAATCTGAGTGTGGCTGGCAGTGTGAACCTATTTGCAGGTAACAATGCCAATGTAGAGATCGTTGGTGATGCCAAACTGGTTGTTCATAACGATTTTGTACTGCAGGCTGGTGGTAACATTCATCTCAGTGCCGCTGATACCATAAGCATGCACTCGGCCAATGTTCGTGTTGAAGCTGACAATGACATGGACATACAGGTTGATAGATTCTTCAAACACCGAGCCAATGTTATTCATACAATCAGTACTGAGGAAACCTATGTTGAGGTTGGGGCTGATCTGCATGTAACTGGTAATGCTGCAGGCAAATTGCACTTTGCAGATAACTATAGCATCAAGTCAGACAAGAAACTGAAACTCGAAGGTGTGCTGGGTATTGAAAAGAAATCTGCAACTGCTATTACAGCAAAATCTCCTGCTGGTGGCATGAACTTCGATGGTTCTGGTTTCAATATTCGTAGCTCAGGTCCCTTGAATATTGACGCTTCCAGCATTGCATTGCAGGAAAATGCAGCAACTGCGCTCAGTGCTCTGGACTTTGACTCAACAACTACAACCAGACCCGAAGGTGCCAGAAACAGTTTTGCAGGTCTCATGGCGGGCCGTAAAGACTTTGTTACAGTCCAGGTGGCTGATAGTCAGCCCATTGAAATTGCAACAAATTATTGTGTACAGGCCGAAGAGCAGAGCGATGATCCCGAGGTACAGAGACAGCTCAAAGAAAAACTAATCAGCAAAGGCCTGGCTACCAAGGATGAACTCGAAGCCAAACCAACCGAGGCCAGCGAAGTCAAATCTGTTTCTACAAACAACAAACAAATTGTAAACCCCAGCGATTTCTGTCTGGGACTGACTGAGGCTCCTGATAACTTCAAGCTAAGTCCAAACTTTACTCTGGCCATGCTAACCTCCAGATCAGCCTGCAGTGCAACACCATTGCAAGCACAGGGCGGACTAAGCTATGGTCAGTTGTTGCAAAATCTTCAGGCAGTTGCCCTGAACATCTGTGAGCCAGTATTCAACCTGTATCCTAACATGTACATTACCAGCGGATTCCGACGCTTTGGCGACAATCCCAAGAGTCAGCATCCCAAGGGTCAGGCCGTGGATATACAGTTCAAAGGTGTTGCAGCCAGCGAATATTTCAAAATTGCTAACATGCTGGCACAGGCACTAAACTATGACCAATTACTGTTAGAATATTCAAGTTATACACGAAACCCCTGGATACACATTAGTTTCAGTCATGATCAAAAGAATCGAAATCAGGTTCTGACATTCTGGAATAACAAGACACATAGTCAGGGTCTGGTGGCGCTGGCATGACCGCGCCCCTGGTTGCTCGAGTACAGACCGACACTGTTGGCGGTGGACTGATACTGGGTGGTGGCCAGAGCACTGTTAGTTATGGTGGTAAACTAGTTGCCGTTGTTGGCGATGCTGTTGCAAATCATCCATCTAGTCATACTGGTGTCACCCTAACACAGGGCAGTGCCACAGTAAGAATTGGTGGTAAGGCTGTGGTCCGTCATGGCGACCTGGCTAGTTGTGGGCATCCCGTCAATGTCGTTTCAGGAACCGTCCGATCAGGCTAATAAATAAGATATGCCTAGAAAAACTAGAACCTACACAGACCTGGATTTCAATTTCAGTCTGGCTGCAAACAATGATGTGGCAGTCAAGAATGATGAGAATGCCGTAAAGCAATCTATACGAAATCTGGTACTTACTGCAAATTACGAGAGACCTTTTCATCCAGAACTAGGATGCCAGGTCCATAATCTGCTGTTTGAGAACTTCACGCCCATGACTGAGGTTATTGTACGTCAGACAGTCTATGACGTTCTGGTAAAATTTGAGCCCAGAATTTTTGTCATAAACGTCGATGTCAATGCCCAGGACGATCTGAACACCCTGGGCGTAACTGTAACCTTCAGGTTCACCAATGACCCACGCCCTGTAACGGTCACCACATTCCTAAGTAGAGTACGATAATGGCAAATCTCAGAGTTACTGAACTAGATTTTGATACAATCAAAGCCAATCTCAGAGACTTCCTCAGAGACCAGGATACACTGAACAGCTATGATTTTGAGGGCAGTGCGCTTAGTGTCCTACTGGACCTACTGAGCTACAACACGCATTACAATGCCTACATTGCCAACATGCTGGCCAATGAAATGTTCCTGGACAGTGCAGTCAAGAGAGAAAGCGCAGTAAGCATTGCCAGACATCTGGGCTTTGTTCCGCGCAGTGCTCGTGGTGCTGTAGCCACAGTAAACTTTACTGTACGAGACATAGTAACCACAGGGGCAACTGCAGTCCTGGAAAGATTTAGTGTTTTCAACTTCAACATCAATGGCACAAATTATAGCTTTGTGAACACCAAGGCAGTAAATGCCTTTGGTATTGGCGGCAACTTCAATTTCCAGAACGTTGAGCTCAAGCAAGGTACGCCTGAGATTTTCCGTTACACAGTTCGTGCTCCAGGCCCAGCTGAAAAATACGTATTGCCCAATGACAATGTTGACACCAGCAGTATCATTGTAACAGTACAGAACAGTGCCACAGATACCAACAGTCAGGTTTACAGAGTTGCCAGCAGCATTGACGGCATTGACGGCACTCTCAAGAATGGTCGTGTCTGTTTCCTAGAAGAAAATCAGTTTGGACGTTATCAGATTTATTTTGGTGACGGTGTTGTTGGTCACGAACTAAGTGCAGGTAACATTGTTATCATTGAGTATCTGATCACTAATGGAGCCGAAGCCAATGCCCTGAGTTCAGAAACTCTGGCGTTTACTCTGAATACCACACCAACCAATCTAACAACCAGCACGATCACTGCCCGCAGTGTACTGAGTCGTCCAGCCTATGGTAGTGCCAAGCAAGGCATAAACGAAATCAAATTCCTGGCACCGCTGATCAGAGCTGCTCAGGATCGTGCAGTTACCAAGAATGACTATGAAGCTCTGATCCTAAACAATAAGCCCAGCATTGAAAGTATCAGCGTCTGGGGTGGTGAGGAAAATGATCCACCTGTGTATGGTAAAATTTTCATCAGTGCCAAACCAACAACAGGCCTGGCTCTGAGCGAAGCAACCAAAGAAGAAATCAAATTCGATATTCTGAGCTCACGAAAAGTCATGGCCCTGACTCCTGAGATTGTAGATCCAGAGTATCTGTATCTGGGACTGAACATTGCAGTCAAGTACAATCCAAACCTGGCTGGCAGCAGTGCTGCACGTCTGCAGACACTGATTCGTAGCCGTACAGAAAATTACTTCGATGAAGAGCTAGAAAAGTTCAATAAGAAATTCATCTATTATAGATTCCTGAATGAAATTGATACCCTGGATACTAGCATAACCAGCATCCTCATCAGCCTAAAGCTACAGCGTCGTCTGGACATTCGTCTAAACGTAGCCAATGAGTTTAGCAATTTCAATAACATCAAATTCTATAACCGAATCCATCCAAACAGTTTGCGCAGTACTTATTTCACAATCCTGGATTCCGATGATCAGCTAAAGACCGTATACTATCGTGACAACGCTGGCAACCCTCCAAACTACAATGGCTCAGGAAGCCTGGAACTTTGGCAGGTAAATATAAGCACAGGAACCAGCAGTTTACTATTACCAGAGCAGGGTGTCATAAATTATGCCACTGGTGAAGTAAGCACTAACCAATTCGTACCCCGAGGCTTTCCCGCAGGTATCACAGATCTTAGATTTACTGCAGATGTTCAGGAAGCCAATTATGATGTCAATGTAGCCAGAAATCTTTTGCTTACATTGGATGACAGTTCCTTTGTTCCACTAGCGGGCCTGAACCCAGGTCTAAACATTACAGTTACAGCAGTTAGCGAATAATGGCAAGCCAATTTCTGGATCAACGTATTAGTGCACTGGCTGGCAGTCAGCTGCCAGACCATATCAGACACAACTATGAAACGTTCGTGTTCTTCGCTGAGGCATACTACGAATATCTTGAGCAAAAGAAAATGCCTCAGGAAATTATTCAGAACATTCAGCAATATGCCAGCATCGATGACAGTGTTGACGAGTTCGTAGAATACTTTTACAAGAATTACTGTGCTGATTTTCCTCTAAACCCCGAGGCCGATAAAAAGCTCACCCTGAAAAAGATCAATGAGCTATATCAGCACAAGGGTTCGGAAAAGGCTGTACGTCTACTATTCCGTCTGCTCTATAACAGCGACGTTGAATTTTACTATCCTGAAATTCAGGTCCTAAAGGGCAGTGGCGGACGCTGGAAAAGCAGACTTAGCATACGTGTAAACGGTAACTTCAATCGTGTCAAAAATCTAATTGGACAACGAATTGTTGGCTCAACCAGCGGTGCTACAGCTCGAGTAGTAGATGCCCAGCTCATAGATTCAATTGAAAACATTATTGAAATTTTCCTGGACCGTACAACACTGAGCGGAGAATTTTCTCCCTATGAGAACGTTGCTGGTAATTGGCCAGGGCAGAGTAATGAGCTCTTTGTAATTCGTGTTTTCAATACACTGCTGCTTCGTGATCCAACCGAATCCGAAAGTCTGGCCTGGGTCCTGGACCTGCGCTATGAAGATAAGACACCCTATGATCTAATCTTTGACGTAGCTCTGAGCGAGGAATGTGAAAACACCCTGGCCGACGATCTTACGTTCATGAAGGCATTCATGCCTGTGTCCACAGGTACAGAACTTAGCAATGCTGAATATGCCAACAATTTTGGTCCCAGACTACTATCTGGCGTTGGCAGACAGCTTATTGTCGAAGAAGTTCTGGCCACTAAACTAAGCGAAGAATTCCTAAAGAACGTTCGCAGAAGTAATGACACCATACAGGTAACTGCAAATGTTCGTCCTGTGGTTAGCAATGTTACCGTTGTTGATCGCGGCTACAATTACAATGTTGGCGATTACGTTTATATTGACACCGATGTTCGTGGCAACAATGGTCTGCGCGGTCGTGTTGATGAAATTAGTTATTTCATCAAACAGAATTTTGATGCCAATCTAAGCAATGCTGGAAACCTAACCTATGGTATTGTAAACATTGCTCTGGATGACTATGATACAGTCAATGTAACCTATGCCAATGCAAACCTGATTCTAAGCAGAGATAACCTGGCCCTGGCGAATACTCTGGCCATAGCAGCCTATGCCAATGACATGCCAAATCTGCATGTAGAGATTTCCGCGGGTAACCTTAGCCTGAGCTATGGACAACGAGCCAACATACAGGCCAAGATTGGTGCTCATTGCGAATATCCAGGTGACTGGAAGCGTGATCGTCGCAGTGGCGTAACCGAAGGACTGATTAGTTTACCTGAGAGCAAATTCGGCGGCATGGTTTTGCGCGGACGTCGTGATGATGGAACCTTTGAAGATAACCTAAACAGGTTCCTGGACGATGTGTATTTTTACATGTTTGACCGTGAACCAACCTTCAATGAACGCATTGTTGCTAAATCAGTTATCAGCAGCTATGATGCTGCTCGCCTAACCGAAGGCTTTGGCGAAATTATTGTTCGTTTAGTACAGACACCTGAATTTTTGATTAGTGACAAATATCTGAACATTACACGTTATATTGAAACACTGTATCAGGTAGCTCTGGGACGTTTCCCCGAGACTTCGGGTTTCCAGTACTGGTACAATGAGATCAAGAATGCAGGTTACACAGATGCCATCAAGATAGCAACTGCAGCCAATATTGCACAACATTCAGCTGAAGCAAAATTATACTATGAACGAACCTATGGTGCACGAAATCTAATCAAGCAAGACGTTTACTATCAGCCATTTAGCTATGAAATTCAGACCAGCGAAAACATCAACGTCTGGCGTGAAATTGTCAAGAAGCTGGTACACCCTGCTGGTTTGGTATTCTTTGGACGCAATAAGATTTTCCCTCCAGGCGGTGGACTTCCTGCGCCTCCGGCTGGTAAACTACCACCCAAGACTTCGGGCATAGGCAGTATTCAGGGCATACATCAGTACCTGAATGTTGCTATTAGACTTGCCAAGAGTTTACCCACTCTGGCAACAGTAGCCACACCCAGAGCAACACAGACCAAACAAATTCTTAGTAGTGTAACCAGAGCCAATGCAAATATCAGCTACATTGGTGCAGGTCCAAGATATGAGACCATAGACAAATGGAAGTTTAGTTATAGCGCCACAGTGGATGGTCAGGATCTCATGTATGCCCAGGTGCTGGCTAATATTAGTTTGTCAGCATTTGACGCCGCGAACATCAGAGATAAGTATGACATAACACCTCCACTGTACTCAGTGGTCAGTAATGTTGCTCCCTGGACCTATAGTCTGGTATCCAGTTCTAACACAGTTGGCGAAGGCCAGGTTGTGGTGTTTACAGTCAACACAGGTAACGTTCCCGATGGTACCAGACTTGTCTATGTTATTGAAGAAAGTGGTACCCTGGCTAACACAGACCTTCGCAAGGGTGATATTGCATTCCTGCTGGACGGTCTGATCCCTGAGGCTCCAATTGCCAATGCAGTTTATCTGCAAGATATAAATCCAGTCGTTACAAGCGGCTACTATTACGTAGATTGGACAGTCTAAGATGTCTAACCCAGTACTAATTTACTGTGAATTCGATGGAACCCAGATAGGCAGTAATGCCAATGCCTGGATGCGCATCGATACTACCTTGCTCAGTGTCTATGACAATAACATGAGCCTGGATCTGAATCTCATGCATCGTGTAGATACTGATTACAAAAGCAATGCTGTAGCAGGTTCAATTCGCACCTGGACACTACCCTTGCCTGATAGCATACGCGGTGTTCGTGTTGAATATATAAACTTAGAAAACGAAAACTATGCTGACCCCATAGTGAACAATGCGACACCAACACAGATCTGGAATGCCAGTGAGGGTTCAAATGTTCATCTGGGTGCTGGCTTTACACACTTTTCAGTAACTGCTCACAGTGCAGACAACGCCAATTCAGCCTATCTGAGTAATGTCAGCCTGCAGGGACTAGAATCAAATGTCAGTGGTGTTGACCTCTGGGGTCTGGATGGCATAGATGGCAAAGCAGGAAATGCTACCAGCACTTATTTTGACCAATACGACGACGTCGGTTTTGTTGTAGATCGTCTGGTCATTAGCTCAGCATCAACACCGGGCAGTAACATCAATATTCAAGATTTGAGGATCTGGATCCGATAATGACTACAAAGAATGTCATAGCCAACATGGGCTACATCGTTGTGCGTAACAACACAGCGAGCCTACCAGTGTACTTCAACAAAGATACAACCACTGAGGGTACGCAAACCTTTACCTTCAAGATTCTCAAATCAGACAACTATGCCCTGGATGCTAATCTTAGTGCCGCGGTAACAGTCTATGACAATAGCCAGGGACGAGCCATCGTCCTAACAACAACTCCGCTGGGCATTACCAATGTTGCCGAGGGAGACAGCTATCTAATCAACATCTATACCACAGATTTTCCTGACGGAACACCCTTGGCCTGGCTCATTGACGGGGTCGATGCCAATGACCTGGTAACACCACTGTCAGGTAACGTTACACTATACAACAACTATAGTAATGTCTCAGTAATTACCATCAAGGATCGTAACACCGAAGGCCTGGAAACAGTCTATTTTAGAATTCTGGCCAATACCGATCCTGCCATTGATATTGACAACGCAGTCTGGGCCAACATTGATCTTTTGGACACTAGCCTAGATACAAGCTTCAATGTGTTTGCCAATGTCAATGTCGTTGCCGAAGGCGACGCCGTGGAATTTCAGGTTCAGACCACTAGCCTGGACGACGGTGTAACACTTACCTATAGCATTGAAGGCATTGCCGATGCTGATCTAAGTTATGGTAGCCGTGTCGGTAAAATACGCCATAACAGCTTCAATGGCGGGACAACAGGCAATGCCAATGTTGTCGTAAGACTCGCACGAGATCTTACTACCGAAGGCGTTGAGACCATGAACTTTAGTATCTGGCCCGACACCAGTATCAAACTTCTGAACAATGCCTATGCCAACGTACAGGTAACTGATAACAGTCGCACTCCAGTTTTCCAGCTGACCAGCAATGTAAACCAGGTCCAGGAAAATGCAACTGTGATGTTCAGATTATATTGTGAAAATGTCGACAATGCGACATCGTTTACATATACAATCTCAGGCATAAGTTCGGCCGATGTGACATCTGGTGCCCTGGCAGGAGATGCTCAGTTTTACAGTACCGATGGTGGCTTTACAGGTAATGCACTCATACCAATTACCCTGACGGCGGACAAGATCACCGAGGGTACTGAAACCATGACACTGACCATTGCTCAGAACAGTGTCGTTGGCATGACCACAGATCTAAGTAAATCTGTTGACGTTCTGGACTTTAGCCGCCAGCCTTCGCTAAGTATGACAGCTAATCGTAGCAGTGTCAATGAAGGACAGGTAGTTCGGTTTGACATCAGCAGTTCTGGTGTTGATGCTGGTACCAGATTTACCTACACACTGAGCGATATTGCCGATGTTCTAAATCACAAAGCACTGGCTACCTATACTGGCTCAAGTGGTACATTTGAAATCAATGCCACAGGCAGAGCCAATATTCTGGTCTATACCAAAGAGGATTATGTAACCGAAGGTACTGAGACACTGGTGATTACCGTGGCCGCCAATACCACTGTTGGTACCGATGGCGTGGCCAGCAGTGTTCAGATAAATGACACCAGCATACAGCCTACCCTGACCCTGACACTGAGTAAACTCGAAGTGAATGAAGGCAGTACCATTGTTGTTACCTTCAATGGAACCTACATTCCCTCAGGTACTCCCGTGACCTGGAGCCTGACACAGAACGCCTCGGACATGACACCTACCAGTGGTACGGTAAACATGACAACCAACCCTAGTGCTCCTTATACCAAAGGTACAGTAACCCTGACCGCGGTAGCAGACAGCACAACCGAAGGCTATGAAAATGCAGTCATAACCACGGGTGCCAACAGTGTTATCAATCTAGCCGCAGTTAGCCAGAACATAACCATCAAGGACACCAGCCAGGGCGCACCTCCACCCTCGGCTCCAAGCCCAACTGTGGTCAGTGGTTCGACACTGAAGTCCACGGGTATTAGCGCAGGCTCGGGCTGGAAAATCTATGACATCGACCTGGGTACATTCACAGGCGAATTTACCATGACCTTCAATTTTGGTGCCAGTCCAGACTATGCCAAACTTACCTGGGGCGGTACAACAGTCAATACAGGAATTGGCACAGGCACCAAAACACTGACCATAAACAAGACCAGTGCAGTTCCTAGCACAGTCAGACTAGAACTCAATCCTGGTGACCTAGATCTCACAGGCACAGGTTACTCAGGCGGATCTTTTGCTCCTTCAGGAACCTGGATTGGTAGCGGACTTACTGCACCTGCGTCTGGAATCACACTGCCAGCTGGTACCAGCAGCGGTGGTTCAGGATCACTAACAACAACACCCAATATCTTTGAACCCTTGGGCGACGGCACAGTTTACTGTCCTATAAACTGGGATACTGCAAATACAAACATTGCACTACAGGGCGTTGGAACAGTGGTAGGTAATGTCGCAGTTGTAACTGGTAGCCTGTCTGGTGGTTCTGTCTGGGGTAACAATACAGATGGTTATGTTATTGACAGCGATTTCAGAAAGGCCGCAGTTCATGCTGGCGTTCTGGTCCCAGGACAACAGGGCCAGATCAAGTTTACACCTGTAGGTTTCAAGGCGGTCACAGGCAGCGTAAGCAATGGCGTTACCAGTTCTGACTGGTCTGCAGGCTGGTGTTGTGTAACACTTACCAATGTTGATCCACCCTTGGCCAGGACCATAACAGTCAGCCCTGACTGGACCAGCAAGAACGAAGGCATGTTGCTGACCTATGTTGTGAATTCAACCTGGTATGACACCAGTAACATATTCTATTGGAGCCTGAGCGGAAGCGCAACCGCAGCCGATGTCGAGCACGTTCCATACTTTGATGAATATGATGATATCAGAAATGCCTGGCTTGATCCCATCAACTTCCCAAGAGCAACCTGGGGATCAACACCAAATGTCTTTGCCTGGTACCACTATAATGTCTATGGCGCAGGCGAAGGACGCAAGAGTCCGCAGCAGCTCATTAACCACAATACTACGCTGCAAAGAACTGGTAATGCCTGGGGACCAAATGTTAGATTTATCAATTTCTGGGTACGCGAAGATCAGATAACCGAGGGTACAGAGATTCTGAACCTAGATCTGAAAATGGGAAGCAAGAGCAATGCTACTTCAGTGGCAACCGCAGCTCCAGTCACATTCATAGACACCAGTTTAGATCCTGTTCCAACCTATGATATCACAGCCAACGTTACCTCAGTTGACGAAGGCAAGAATGTGCTTTATACCATAACTGGAACCAATGTAAACTTTGGTACCAATGGACGTTACTTCAGAGTCCGCAGTACAACAAATCCAGCTATCACAGCAGGCGATGTTCTGGGCTTTGAGAATAGTTTTGCCAGCGGTCGCTATGTAAGCAGTGCAGTCAAACTAACCAGCCTGCCATTTACCTTTGAGCTCATGACTGCTGCCGATCAGCTAACCGAAGGTCCTGAGATACTGGGTATTGAACTGTTTACCTGGGCCGATGGTACTGTAGAAAATACAACCGCAGTTGATTCTGTAAGTGTTGTAATCAATGATACCAGCATAGCCGCAGTGGTTACTACACCAACAGTTACTTCCTTTGGATTCGACGTTTATAGCGATCCTGTGGTTGTTCGTAATATTACCACAGCCAGCAACCTGTATTGGGTGCTAAACGATGCTACAAACATCATCAATGCTGAGATTCGTTATACTCTGGGCAGTACTTATAGTGTTGGGTCTAGCGAACGCATAATTACAAACACAAATGCGTATTTCTTCTATCAGACCTATGCTGGACAACCATTCTTCCAGCATTTATTCTTCCCTGGTACACCTGCACAGGGTACTGCAGAAACTGCTGTAACATATCGTCTGATTCTAACCAAGTCCGATGGTACAACATTCAGCCCGCCATTCGATCTGACCTGGTATGTTGGAGATGAATCTTTTGGTGGCGGGGCCTAAGGCAATCAAACAACCATAAATAATAGATGTTCACTACGAGGCTACAATGGCTGCAATCATAACCAATTACTATCGCTTGTTCAACGCCAAGCAATTCGTAGAAAGCGTAGCGGAACCCTATGCAAGTTCTGACGCTAACGCTAATACGCATCACTATGTATTCATTGGGCGCCCACAACAATGGGACAATGAAAACCTTCCTCCAACACCTGTAGACAGCATAAACCTTCAGTTTGATGCCTACAAGGACATGATCGCCCTGAAGCGCATCTTCGGCGGCGATGTTGCCCACTGTGTTCCCAGGGAAGATTGGGTTTCAGGTACTGTTTATGACGAATACGATCATGACGTTACCAGTACAAATCCTGCCTATAGCGGTGCAACCACACTGTTCCTGGCAAACTTTTATGTAATGACCGATGAGTACAAGGTCTACAAGTGCCTGTTCAACAATGGAAACAGTGCCAGTACTGTAAAGCCAACCAGCACAAGTACCAGCCCAGTAACACTGGCTGACGGTTATGTCTGGAAATACATGTACACCATTGACACAGACAGCATTCTGAAGTTCCTGACTCCAGAATTCATGCCTGTGCTGGCCTGCTCAACTGTTCAAGCAGCCGCAGTTGACGGAGCCATTGACGTTATCAAAATTACCTATGCTGGTAATGCCTATGTAAGCACACCAACAGTAAACATTATTGGTGATGGTAGTGGAGCAACCGCAGTCGCAACCCTGAGCGGTGCCACAGTAGCCAACATTACCATGACTGCCCGTGGTTCAGCCTTCCATGTAGCCAATGTTACGCTAACTGGCGGAGCACCTGGAGCAAATGCTCAGGCTCGTGCTATCATGGGTCCTCCAGGAGGCCATGGTAAGAATCCTATTGACGAACTAGGTGCATACTATGTCATGGTCACAGCCAAGCTGAACTATGACGAAGGCTCTGGCGATTTCCCTGTTACCAATGATTTCCGCAGAATCGGTATGCTTATCGATCCACAAAATCATGGCAGCAATGTACGTGCCAATGCTAATACACTGACAGCGGTTTACAGTCTAACAACTGCGAACACCACTGCAGCATTTGCTGTTGACGAAATCATCACAGGCAACGTTTCAGGCGCGGTTGGTAAGATTCTTTCAACCACAGATCCTGTTGTTGGCGGTGCAGCTGAAACCAGATTTATACAGCCCTTGGCTGACGCTAATACAAATCAGGTAGCATTTACAACCAGTGATTACATTACAGGTTCAAATTCTGGCTCCGTTGGCCGTGTAACCGCAGTCAACAGTCCTGAAGTCAAATTACATAGTGGTACAGTTCTATACGTTGATAACCGTAGAGCAATTAGCAGAGCCGCAGACCAATCAGAAAGTATTCACATTGTAATAGAATTCTAAGGTTATAGACCATGCCATACGTATCAAGTCAGTTTCCTTACTATGACGATTTCGATCCTAGTAAGGGCTATCATCGAGTCCTGTTCAGACCAGGCCGAGCAGTACAGGCGCGTGAGCTTACACAGCTCCAGACCATGCTGCAAAACCAGGTCGGAACACTGGGCCGTCATTTATTCAAAGAAGGAAGTCTGGCGTTCCCAGGTGATCCTCCGCAGTATCGCGGAAACCTGGACTATGTAAAGCTCGAGGTTTCTTACAATGGTGTGGATGCCGATGATGTCATTGGAAGCATCATCAACAAGAAACTGAAAAATAACAGCAATGTTACTGCTACTGTAGTTGCTGCCATACCCAGTGAGAATGGCGATCCTCCAACAGTATACATTAGCTATGAGCGCAATGCCGACGATGGTATCACCAAGACCTTTAGCAGCGGCGACATACTAACACAGTATTACAGTTCTTCAAACAATTACCTGCCCAATGTTCAGGTACAGGCAATTGCATCAAATTCAACAGGTCAGGGATCTGCAGTTGGCCTGACAGAAAATTATATTTTCATACGTGATACTTTTGTGAAGCTCACCAAAGAGCTAAACATTGTAGACAAGTATAACAGACTGACCAGTAACAGCGTTGGTTTCAAAATCTACGAGGATATCGTCACCTATGCTGACGACAGCGATTTGCGCGATCCTGCAGTTCGTACCGAAGGCAGCGCAGACAGCAACTATTACGCTCTGGGTGCAGATCGTTACAGAATTCGCATTGAGTTGGAAAGCCGTAGCCTGCTCGAAGATACCACCGACGTTGATCCAAACTTCTTTGAGTTCATTCGAATCATCAATGGCGAAGCCAGCTGGGTTCGTGATGACATCATCTATGACGTTCTAAACCAGGAACTGGCTAAACGTACCTATGAAGAAAGTGGCGACTATACTGTAGAATGTTTCCCATTACAGATTCAGGAACACTCAAACAGCAGCAATGGTCGTGTTGTTGGTTACTATACAGCCAACGGCCTTAGCAATGCCATGGTAGCGGTCATGGGACCTGGACTGGCCTATGTTCGTGGTTACAGAGTTGAAAGCAAGGGCACACAGCCAGTAACAATTTGGAAACCACGTGATTATGCCAATGTCAGCGCAACCACAGTAAACATTGATACAGGAAATTATGTCCTGGTTGATGGCATCTATGGATTGCCAAATCTGGTCACAGACCTAGAACAGGTTACGCTTTTTGACGATTACAAATCCAGTTTATATGCAACCGCAGGAACTGGTAACAGAGTAGGTACTGCTCGTGTTCGTCATTTCGAACTATTCAGTGGTACTCCTGGTCAGGCTGATGCACAGTACAAGATGTTCCTGTTCGATGTAAACATCGACCGTGGTCAGAGTATGCGAAGCGTCAAGAGCTTCCGAAGCTCAGGTGCCGACGCCATTGGCTTTACTGCAAATATTGTTCCAAATTATGTCTTACTTACTGGTGGTGTTAGCACAACCAGCGGCAGTGTTGTTGTTCTTGGTACACGTTCAGCCTTTGAATTTGATTTGGCTGATCCAAGCGACACAACAACATTCTCAGATTACATTCGCGTAGTTGCACCACAGGGAACACAGGACCTGAAGGTAGCCGCAACCTATGGAAACGGAAACCTCGAGCTCAGTGCAGCAGCCACTCTGACTACCACAGATGCTCCATTCTATGCGCATACCCTGGAGTTCAAAGAGCAGGCCAAGTCCAGTTATCTGTACAAACTGCCCTATGACACCATCAAGACTGTTGACTCAAATAACACAGCAACAACCTTTACAGTCAAGACTTTCTCAACTGCAACACTAAGTGCCAATGCAGCAACACTGACCATTGGCGGTGCAGTCAATGAAACCTGGCAGTCTCCAACCAATGAAGGTAGTTTGCTGCTTGTAACCAGTGGAGCACGAGCAGGTAATATATTCCCTGCAGTCACATTCATTAGTCGTTCTGCCAACCAAAAGACACTGACCATTGACATGACTGGCGTTTCTGGAGTTAGCAGCGCAACAGTTGTTGTCATGAATCCCAAGGTCAAGACTCTGGACAAAGCAGCACGCAGAACCAAGACCAAGAACCTAAACCATACCTTTGACATCAATGCCAGCACAACCTATGACAAAACTGTCATAGATCTGGACAGAGCCGACGGTATCAGACTTGTCAGTGTCTATGAATCACCAGCTGGCTCAGGAAGTTATACAGCATCAGGCGCTCGTGATATTACAAGTCGTTACACCTTTGACAATGGCCAAAGACCTGGTTACTATGGTTTGGCAAAAATTATTCGTAAGCAAGGAAGCCCAGCTCCAATTGCACCAATTCGTGTAACCTTTGATTACTTTAGCCATGGTGGAACTGGAGACTATTTCAGCGTTGATAGCTATACCGACAACAGCATAGACTTTGACGACATACCAACCTTCCAGACACTGGATGGCGAGGTTTATCTCTCAGACTATATTGATGCCAGACCAGTTATCAATCAGGCAGGAACAGGATTTAGCAGCACTGGATCAGTCAAGCCTGACTTCTTCGATCTTACCAATCCTTTTGTTACCAGCATGGAATACTACCTGGCCAGAAATGCCAGCGTGAGTATGAATAACCTGGGTAGATTTTTGGTCAAGTATGGAGCCAGCGCTCCCAGGGGACAGGCCAGAGATCCTGAACCAGCGGATGATGCAATGCCGCTATATATTATCAGAATGCAGCCTTATGTCAGAAATGTAGACAAGGATGTTCGCATTCAGAATCTTTGCGTTCAAAGATATACCATGAAAGACATTGGTAAACTTGATCGCAGAATTACTAATCTTGAATATTATACAAGTCTAAGTTTACTGGAAAAACAGACCGAGAGTCTGCAGATCAAGGACCAATTTGGACTAGATAGATTCAAGAATGGTTTCATTGTAGATAATTTCACGGGCTTTGGTGTTGCCGATCCAACATCAACCACAGCCATTGATTTTAGATCCAACGAGCTAAGACCAAGATTTAGCCGAAAATCGTTCTAAGGTCCATTCATGCTAAAAGAAGCTTTTCTAGTACTTGACGAACCACGCACCCTGAATGAAGTAAAGTTACGCAAAGCGTATCTGATGTTGCTAGGACGTGAACCCGAATTGAGTGGGTTCACGTACTGGATTGGCGACCTTGCCAATGGAGCATCATTCAGTAATGTCGTCAATAACATTGCACTCAGTGCTGAACGTCAACAATACCTGCAACAGGCCAATGGTAATCCTGTTGTAACTCTGATTCCGCGTGACGGTGATGGCATTATTGAATCAGGTGAAGCCGCGTTCAATACGCAGCTAAATCGATTCAATAATCTGTTCTATACGGTAACTGGCGACATCATAAGCCTGCCCTATGAGCACAGCATTTACATGCAGAACAAGCTGGCTAGCAGCAATGTAAACATCAATCCATACGGTGTGGCTGCATTCATTGGCGCCATGACACTAAACCCACCTGAGAACAGTGTTGAGTTTAGCAACAAGAGTGCTCCAACAGTATTTGATGATCCTAATGATAACTATAGCACAGTTGTCAATAGTTTCAAGAATGAACTAGGAAGCAAAGAAGGCGTAACCGTCAATGTGGACGACGCCACAGGATTTTATGGTAGCTACTATGGTGAATGGGAACTAATTAGCCAGGGCTCACCTGAGCTTGATCCCAGCGATAACACCTATAAACGTGTTGATACCTATGGCCGTTACAAGTACGATTTTAGTATCAAGCCTGTAGGACAGACATCAGGTAGCTCAGGTCAGCGTCGCGACATCGTCTATGACCAGAATCTTCGCCCCAAGATGAGCGATGTAACCATAGGCTTTAGTGCTGTCGGACTGAAACCCAGCACCAGAGTATATGCGTTCTTTGGTGATCGTGCAGTAAGCGATGCCTGTACCATGTTCACGCAGAGTGCTGGCGGTCATGACATCATTAGCACTACACTACAAACAGACAATGAAGGTAAAATTCGCGGAACATTTACATATCGCGAATCAGATCTGAATTTTGACGCAGGCATCTATCCTTTTGCGCTTACAGACAGCACCACAAATTCAGACAACAGAACAACCTATGCTAGTTCATTGTTCAATGGTCTGGGTCTGGCTGGCTATGGTGAGGATACATTTAGAACACGTATTGCACAACAGAGTCTGAACAAGACCAGTTCTGTAGTCACTAGCCAGAACCGCACTGTGGTTACTGGCACAGTTGAAACACCTGTTACAACAGCCAAGAGCATTGACATCATTGACTTTTGCTTTGTGTATGCTCTGGGACGCAAGCCCAGCCAGGAAGAAAAGGTTGGCATTTACAATAAATGGGTTGACTACGGCATTGCCGACATGACTGTCTGGAACAGCATTGAGACTGCCAATACCTACACAGGTGCTGCAACCAATGGTAATGAAATCTGGAGTCCCTGGGGCTGGCCAAGAAACGATACTGTGCTCAGCTATGTTGACCGAGCAATTACAACAGTTGCCAATGGTACAGACAGCGCAGATCTCAGAAGCAAGTATGTGGCAGCAGCAACCTATCCTTATGGTACCTGGAACTGGATCTATATCAAAGATGAACCACAGTTCCCAGCTACTGTAAATTATCTGCAGTTCATGAATCAGGCTGATCCAGGAGCAAGTCTAACACCTCCATGGACCACCGATCTCCAATATAGTTCCTTGAACGCTGCTGGTGTCAAGGTTCTTACTGCTCTTAGAAATCTAATTTTTGATGTTATTGCTCTGAACAATGGTATCAAGCCTGCGGATTATCAGGGTACAATTGGCTTTGCTGCTCGCTACTATGGTATCATTGCCTATGACAATGATGGTAACCTAGTCGAGGGTACATCAAAGCTACCAACAGTATACAGACTAGCCAAGACACCCAAGGATTGGAATAGTAACGTTCATGACATTACCACAGTCTGGAACACCATTGGTACAGATTGCCAGCAGCCACACAAACTAGTTGCAGCTGCCAGTCCCTATGGTACACCAATGTCAACACTTCAGCTTGCTGTTAGCCGCGATGTTGTAACCAATGCAAGTTATTTGACCGTAGATACAGGCACAGGCGGCCTGGCTGGCGTTGATGGCGGCTCAGGTAATGGTCCTGCAGTGTTCATTAGTCAGGTTGAATATCCTGCAACCTTGGTTCCTGGTGCAGTTTACCAGACAGCAACCTCAGGTACAATTCAGTACACCCAGGCCTATGGCGGCGGAGCCAATGCCTGGAACTGGCACTTCAGTGGCTCAACCGCAGAACAGCCCTATAGTGCAACAGCCAGTGTCATGAAGATTGGTGTTCTCACAGGTAATCCTAAACTGACTGGTCAGCCCTATCAGTTCATGGGTATGCACTATGGTAACTATACCTGGCAGATTGCCATTGGTATCCAATCAGGACAGACAGGAAACACAGTCAATGTTCCAGTGAAATTGGTTGTTCAGGAAACTGGAGCAACATTTGATACCTGGATTCCAGGCACAAGTGCAAGCTACTGGGATGACGGTTCAAATGAAACCAACTTTGTTGACATCTATACTGGATACAAAGGTGCAGATCCTCTGGGTCTGAATTCAATTCATGATGGCAGACAAATTACTCTGCTTATTTTACCACGCGATGCTGCAGCAACACCTGCATCACCAGTTGGTGGTAGTTCAGGTGGTTATATTGCCGATGCTGGTATTGCGTCTATTCAAGATGCACTACAACAGGCCGGATAAACAAGGAACTAAGAAAACATGGCACAATATCAATACGAGTACATTGATGCTTGTATCCATAAAAGTGTACGCCTAGCAGGCGATCAACTTCTATCAGTACTGCTTGGATCAAATTTCAAGGGTGCTGGAGAATCAGACACTGTAAACGGAACAACCAGTCCTAGCGCTGGGCAGCGTGGCTATACTATTCTACAGACCTATCCGCGTCTGGCTGATGGTTTTGATAGCAAAAACATAGCAGAAAACTTTGTCAAGGACGGCGGTGGTGGTTCACCCTGGCCCTGGTATGCCGATGCCCGAGCAGCCTGGTATGGTGGAATCAATAGCACCTTCCTTAGCACGTTTAGCCTAAGCCAGTATGGCCCACGCTTTACTGTAGCTGACCCAATTGCACAAAGCTTCTTTGTTACAGGAAAAACAGTTGTTCTTAGTAAGATCGACGTTTATTTCAGAAACAAAGACGAAAACCTTCCAGTCTATGTTGACATTCGCAGAAACATAGCAGGCGTACCTGGCCCTGAGGTCATACCTTTCAGTACCAGCGTGCTGTATCCTGAAATGGTTCTGACCAGCGAAGATAGCAGTGTGCCAACAACCTTTATCTTTGACGGTCTGGTTCACCTCGAAGAAGGCGAATACAGTGTTGTGTTACGTACTGATAGTACAGCCTACGAAGTTTTTGTAAGTACTCAGAACGAACAGGACATACTTCGCAAGACCAAGATTACCACCCAGCCAAATCTGGGTTCGTTCTTCAAGAGTCAGAACCTCAGTACCTGGACACCAGATCAGCTCACAGATCTAAAATTTACCCTGTACCGTGCTAACTTCAATACCAGTGGCATGGGCATTCCTGTATTTTCTCTGCATCCAAATCACTTCAAGACCATGGCTTTGCAGGAAAATCCATTCGAGTTTTATCCTGGCAGTCAGAGAATTCGAGTACTGGCTCCTGGACATGGTATGAAATCTGGAGACAACGTTATTGTTGATGCCAGTGCCTATACCAGCAATATCTTTGTTGACAATGTAAACACAATCAGTGGTACCTATGTTGTTCTAAACAGCACCGACGATGATTTTATCATCCAGGGACGTGCTCGTGGTAATGCCAGTGTAATCAGCAAACCAACACGTGGCGGTGGTACTGGCGTTGTTCTTCGTGACAGTCACCATTTCGTGTTCGATACAATTTTCCCCGAGGTTGCATTCTATGCAGGTCAGGGCGCCAATGACTGGGGCATCGGTGGTGGCTGGGCGGCCTATAAGGTCCTGGACGCCAACAGTCGAACCTATTCATATGGCCAGCTTCAGGTAAACAGAGAAACAAGTTTTGACACAACCAAGGTTGTTCTCAATCCAACTGCAAATAATACTATCAGCATACCAGACATCAATCCTCTGTATCCT
>Ga0075458_10000153_pt1 | contig 22027 bp, 25 predicted proteins | sample DEB3_08_DNA_FD_77576 | JGI IMG/M metagenome (GOLD analysis project Ga0075458, IMG submission 77576) | Aqueous microbial communities from the Delaware River and Bay under freshwater to marine salinity gradient to study organic matter... | ecosystem: Environmental > Aquatic > Marine > Coastal ... | reverse complement strand
CTTACATTCTCAAGAGATGTGATTTCAGGAGAAAACGCACCATCTTCAGCAACACTTGGAGCAGTACAACTTCAAACACAACAAACAACTGCCGTGTTTGATTACAAGAAAGAAAACATAGGATTGTTTCTTGGCTCTTTCATTAAAGACCTTGTGTTTCCACAGATTGAAAAAGACTTAAACAAAGAACATGTGCTTAGATTGACTGGTACTTTTGATGAAATTCTTAAATTGCGAGATAATTACGCAACAAGAATGGCTAATGAAAAGATTGTTGATGCAGTTCTAAAAGGTGCAACAGTAAGTGAAGAAATGTATCAAGGATTCTACCAACTAGCACTTCAAGAGATAGAGACAATGGGTGATAAAATATGGACTAAGGTTAGTGTAAACTTCTTTAAGAATCTAGATTACAATGTTGATGTTGTTTCCACTGGTGAAAATAAAAATATATACTCACAGATAAATAATGGTAATGCGTTACTACAAGCAATATCAGCAGATCCAACAATACTACAAGACCCAGCAAAGAAAAAGATATTGTTTAAAGTTATGTCTGCTATGGGTTGGCATCAAAGCGAACTTGAATCTATGGACAAAGCAGAACAAGTTTTACCAGATAATCAATTAGTAAATCAGCCACAAGAGCAAATGGTATAATATGGATAAAGAAAGACACATCGATATAAATAACTTGAAGAAGTACCCAGAGTTTCACTCATTAAAGATGGAGCTTGAAGCATTTTGTGAAAGAATGGAAAGTATATCAGACATACAACTAAGGGATGATTCACGTGTAACACTTTCTGAAGAAGTTTATGGTAGAGTGTGGGCTTCAACAAAAGTTAGAGACTTACTTGCATCTCTCGGACTTGTAGATAAAAAATACAATAGTCGAGATATGACAATGGAATAATCGGTTATCGCTCCGTCCAAAAGCGTCTTATAAAGGGTATCGTTCCCATCAAAACGTCTAACCACTTATCATTTCATGGATGAAGAAAATGAATATGTTCAAGAGGATGTCGTAGAACAGGAAGAACAGACATCAGAGGAAGTAGAAGAATCTAACGAAGAAACCTTTGGAGATTCTGAAATAACTCTATCAAAAGAAGAGTTTACTAAACTAAAGCGAAAAGCTATTGCTTATGACGCTAACAAAGGTAAACCGAAAACAGAACAGCAACCAATTAGGGAGAATGACAACAGTAGTTATCTAGAAGAAGTATTCTTGGTTAAAGACCTTAGCCAGACAGAATACGAATCTTTGAAAAATGAGGCGAATGATTTAGGAGTTTCTTTTAAGAAGTTCCTATCATCTCAAACAGGTCAAACTGTACTAAATAAAATTAGACAGGAGACAAAGTCTAAAGATTCAATGGAGAAACTTAATTCAAAATCACCAGTGTATAAAAAATTTACACAGGATGATTTGTCTAAAATGTCATCTTCTGAAATGGAGAAAATCCTTAGGGAATAACTAACAGCAGGTTATAACTAGGTAATTTAAAAACTTAGTATTATAACAATATGCCATCAACAACATCAGGTCTCTCGAACCTTATGAGTACCTTTTACGATAAGGTATTCCTAGAACGAGCAAAAGCAGAACTTCGACACGATTTCGGAGCAACAGTTAAGAGACATTCAATGAACATGGGTAAGAGTATCATCTTCAACCGATTGACACCACTTGCACTTGTTACAACTGCTCTTACAGAAGCAACAAACCCTTCAGAAGTAGCTATGACTTCAACACAAGTTACAGCAACACTTGCAGAGTACGGAGCTTACACAACTATTGGTTCACTCTTCAAGATGACTTCAATCGATGAAGACTTGAAAGAACACGTAGAAGTACACGGACAAAACGCAGGAGAAAGTATTGACGCTCTTATCCGAAATGAATTGTCTGCATTCGCTACACGACAACTTGTAGCAACAACAACAGCAGTATCATCAACATCAGGTATTCACACTTCAGACGTTATCACAGGTCTTGAAATTCGTAAGGCTGTGCGAACACTCAAGCTTAACAAAGCACCACGATTCGCAGGAGCATTGTACCGAGGTATTATCGGTCCTCAAGTTGCTATGGACTTGTTTGGAGCATCAGAATGGCTTGACGCACACCGATACACTACTTCAGACGCTATCGAGCGTGGAGTAATCGGAAAACTTCACGGTGTAGAGTTCGTTGAAACAAATCAACCAACAGTTACACTTTCAGGAGGTTTCTCAACTTCAACAACTGACGTAGCAAACGTATACTCAACTTATGTCTTCGGACGAGGTGGATACGCTATGGTATCACTTGATTCATTTACATCACCAAAGATCTTCGTTAAGAACCCAGGTTCAGGAGACACATCTAACCCACTCGACTTGTTTAGTACAGTAGGATGGAAGATGCCTTTCGCAGTGAAAGGACTCAACGCAGATTGGATTGTGAAGATTATGACAGGTGCTACAAATGGTAACAGTGCAACAATCTAACTTTAATTAGTTGATAACATTAAACACCCTTTACGGGTGTTTTTGTTATTGGTATAATATAAACATGAAAAAGCTAAAACCAAAGTTTTCGCAAATAAATTATAAGGGTTTAGATATTAATATTTTAGTAGAACCAAGTTTTCTCGGGTACTCATTCCATTACGAGGGAAATAATTATGGTAGTAAAGTTCCTATCAAAACAAAATCAAAACAAGAACTCTTAGAGCTGTCGTTCGCTCTCTGTATACAAGCAATAATGTCATACGAAGAACTATGCAAAAAATAAAAACAGAAGAATTTGAAAAAAAGTTACAGGAGTTAGATAAAAGAATTGTTATTGTGCCAAATAGCAATCGCCCTGGTGCTTCAAATGTGTTCTTAAATGGTGTAGACATTTGTACATGGATACCTCAATTTGAAATACAAGACGAAGCAACACCAGACTACGTTTACAAACTTAATGATATTATTATTCCGTTTAAAACAACTGGTCAAATAATTGATATTGTTAAAAACACAATAGACCAAATGAAAAATCCTGAATACTCTGACATATTCTTTGATAATGATAGCAACATAATTAATCAAGGTAATGGAGAACAAATATAAAATAATCATAACAGGTGGAGTTGGTTTTATTTTTAGTTACGTTACAGAATACTTTGTAAAAAAAGGTTGGGACGTTGTTGTAATTGACGACCTTACAAAAGGTTCACACCCAGAAATAATTGATGGTTCATTTAGATTTTTTCAAATGGACTGTGCAGATACAGCAGTTCAAGATTTTATTATACGAGAAAACCCGCACTATATAGTTCACGCTTCAGCAATTTCAGATGTTGATTTTTCAATAAAAGACCCAGAGTATACACTCAAGCAGAATATAAACTCTACTATAAATGTATTTGAAGCATCTAGGTATTGTTCTAACCTTAAGAAATTGCTTTACGTTTCAACTGATGAAGTGTATGGGGAGTGTGATGAATTAAAAAACGAAAGCGATATAATTTTCCCTAAGAATCCATACAGTGCAAGTAAGGCAGCAGGTTCTCTTTTAAGACTTGCGTACGATAATACATATACTTACTTGAAAGACAAGACTTGTGAGACAAGATTTTGTAATGTGTTTGGTGATCGCCAAGATACTCGCAAGATAATGCCTAAGATTAAAGAGGCTATGTATAAAGGCGAAGCAATCCCTATTCACAATGGTGGAGTTGGAAAGCGTGAGTATATCTATGTCAAAAACATTCCACCTATTATTGATTTACTCTTAGAGAAAGGAGATAGAACATATAACGTAACCACTAATGATTTATTCTCTGTTAATGAGTTAATTGAGAAATGTAAAGAAGTAACAGGGCTTGAAGTAAAAACAACAGAATCACACAGACCAGGAATGGACTTGAAGTATCAAATGGACGCAACAAGACTAAAAGATTTAGGTTGGAAACCATTGTATACATTAGAAGAAGGACTAAGGGAATATCTACTATGAAAAAACTATTTAAACCATTTATAAGCAAAGAATCCATCACTAATGTAGTTAGAGTTCTTAGTACTGACAATATAGCAGAAGGTGAGGAAGTAAAACTATTTGAGCAAGAACTTGAAACTATACTCGGTAAAAAGTGTCTCACAGTTAATAGTGGAACGTCAGCACTAGAACTAGCCTATGAACTTGCAGGAATAAATGAAGGTGATGAAGTAATAACACCAATACTTACTTGTACTGCTACAAATCTCCCATTACTACACAGAAAAGCAAAGATAGTTTTTGCAGATATTGAAAAAGATTTAAATATTAGTGTTGAAGATGTAAAGAAAAAAATAACTGATAAAACAAAAGCGGTTGTGTTTGTGCATTTTGGGGGAAATGATAGAGGGCTAAAAGAACTTGCTGAAATATGCAAAGAAAAAGGTATTCAACTAATTGAAGACGGAGCACAAGCAATAAATGGAAATATTGGACTAGGAGACTTTACTGCAATATCATTACAGGCAATTAAAACTATCACTTCTGGTGATGGTGGACTACTTATTTGCAAGTGCGAAAATGACTATGCAAAAGCAAAGCGACTTAGATGGTTTGGAATAGATAGAGAAGCAAAACAACGAGGAGAGAACCCAGATGTTACAGAAGCGGGATATAAATACCATATGAACAATATCAGTGCTTCTATTGGTAGAGGTAACTTACTACATCTCAAAGAAATTGAAAACCATATTGATAAACTTCGATTTGCATATAAATACTATGGAATGTTTGCTCATCTATGGCTTGCTGGTGGACTAACCAATGACTATGAAGGACTAAAAAAAGAACTAAACGAAGCAGGTTACGAAATGGGGCAACATCACTATCGAAATGACATGTACACAGTATTTGGTGGTAGAGTTACAGACTGCCCAACAATGGATGAGATTGAAAGTAAATACTTTTTTGTGCCTTTTCACTACGGAATAACATCAGAAGACGTTGATATTATTGGTAACATTTGTAAAAAATATGAATACGTATAATGCGTGCAAAGAACCTCATTTTATTGAGGCTTATAAAAAGCATTTTGAGGGAATGAATCCTAAAAGAGTTCTAGAAATTGGAGTTCAAAATGGTGGTTCACTAAAAATATGGCGTGATTTTTTCCCTAATGCTGAAATTGTAGGAGTTGACACATTAGAAAAATGCAAAGAACATGAGGGAAATAACATCAAGATAGTAATTGGAGACCAAGCAAATGTTAAATTTCTTGAGACACTTGGAAATTTTGACATTATTATTGATGATGGTGGACATTACATGACACAACAACAAGTGTCTATGAACACACTTCTTGCAAATCAATTAAACCCTGGAGGTTTGTACATTATTGAGGACTTACATACTTCATATTGGGAGCAATTTCTTGATATTAGAAAAACAACAATCAGTGTTTTAAAGGATATGGTTGATGATCTGCACCAATACGCAGATGAAAGCCCTAGGTGTGAATTAAAGCAAGGATTAAAAAACAAATATGATATAAAGTCGCTATCATTTTACCCTGGAATAGTTTTTATTGAAAAAAATGTATAAAAACCCAGAAATAGAAAGCTCTTACCATGCAAATGATTTAGGTAAGACATTATATGACAAGGTAAGGGAGATTAAACCAGATTTAGTAATTGATTTTGGTGTACTCAATGGATATTCAACAGTCTGTATCGCACAAGCACTTAGAGACAACGGAAAAGGTAAAGTAAAAGTGTATGATTTGTTTGAAAAATATGAACACAATGCGTCTAAGTTTAATGTTCTTGTTAAAAACCTAAAGAAACACAATCTTCTAGAATATGTTGATATAGAAGTTAAAAACTTCTTTGATTGGATTAAAAACCCAGAGAAGTTTGATTTACTACACTTGGATATTAGCAACACTGGAGACATAATAGACTTGTTATATGATAATATAAAAGATAATGGTGTAGTTTTATTTGAGGGTGGTTCTGAAACAAGAGACAGGGTTGGCTGGATGATTATGTACAATAAAAAGCCAATCAATAAAAGTCGTGCGAAGTTTAAAGTTATAAATAACGCTTTCCCAAGCATCAGTCAATTACTATGAAAAAATTAGCAGTAGTGGTCTCTGGTTGGCACTACCCATACGCTTTTTACGAAGCAATATCAAAACAAAAGATTCCAAAAGGATGGAGTGTTGATTTATTTGTTGTATCACATAGAGACCCTTCATTCGCAAAAATGCCAGAGTTTAATGATTCTCTACACTCTGATTTAGATAAAAAACTATACTCCAAGATAGCAAGCGTTGATGACTTAAAAAAACTTGGATTTGAGTACAAGGAATATCCTAACACTATTGGAGATTGGGGAAACTCTAACCAATGGCTTGAAGACAACGACTATAACGAATATGATTTGTTTTTGTTTACTCATGACGATAATTTAATACTTCGATATGACATGTTTGAAACTGTGTGTGGTGAAATGTACAAAGAAAAGTGGCTTATTCTAACAAACACTGTTGGAGTACCTGCTGGATCACTTCGCGGTTCATTTGAGTTTTTCAAAAAAGAAATGATTAAAAAACTTGGTGGAAAATTTGACCTATCTGCAACAACACTAGACAGAACTGGTAAAAATGACAACCCTGAAAACTGGGGAGATTTATATGATTGGAATACAACAGTCTACCCACTAACTGATTTTCTTCACAAGAAAAAATTGTTTGATAGAGTTATAGTTTTTTCACCAATCTATCGAGTGTCTATATTTTGCATTGAGGGAGAAAGAGGTTTAATATCAAATGCTCAAACAAATTCAAGTGAACTGAACACAGGTATTCAATGGCTAAAAGATAATAAAATTATATGAATAAAAACATAATTTTTACTGTGATATGTGGTGGTAAAGACACACTTAGCGAGGACATAAACACTCGTGGTGCTAAAGCAGTTTGTTTTACTGACGATTCAAATCTTAAAAGTGAAAAGTGGGAAATAAGACTTATTCCAAATTTATATAAAGATGTTCGGAGAGATAGTAGGACAGTCAAAATGCTTCCGCATATATTTTTCCCAGAAGCGGAACACTCTCTTTATGTAGACGGGAACATTATATCAAAAGTTCCTATTCAAAGAATGATTGAAGAATATCTATGTGATGACGATATTGCCGTGTTTAAACACCACACTAGAGATTGCTTGTTTGCAGAAGCAAAAGAGTGCATTAGACTTGGGCTTGATGATGAAGAAACTATTTTAAAACACGTAGAACGATATAAAGGATTCCCAGAGCATAAAGGACTATATCAATGTGGTGTTATACTAAGAAGACATACGCCTAGGATTAAAAGGTTAAATGAAGCGTGGTTTGCTCAATACATGACAGGATGTAAAAGAGACCAAGTGTCATTTCCGTACGTACTAGAAAAAGAGGGCGTGTCTATATTTGCGATAGACAGTCATGCGTATCTTCACGATTACTTTGAGTATAATAATCATAAAATTCCGTCTGAATGGGCGGGTAAACTATAATGAAAACAAAGATTCTTAAAATAATGTCAGACTGGTCATCTTCACCTGAACGTAAGGCATTAAACTCTTATGGTGGATTAGGGTACTATCGAACAGTAAAAATTGCACAGCAATTAGAACCAGAATATGATGTAACTGTTTGGAATAGAGAGTGGGACGATAAACTAAACGAACTAGGAAGAAGCGCGGAAGACTTTTATCGATACATATTTGAAACATACGACATTATCTGGCTACACCAAACCGATAATGATTTAGTTTTTGCGTGGCTACGTTCAATGGCTACTCACTTTAAAAAGAAACTTGTTATTGATTGTGATGACTTATTCCTTGAAGTAGATAAAGGAAACCCTGCTAATGAAAAAATGGGTAGAGGGAAACTAAATCGTGATAATAAAAGAGCGATGATGGCAACAAACTTTTCTTTTGCTGATGCTCTTACTGTGTCAACTGTTCCACTTAAGAAAAAACTACACCAACATATTTTAGATGTTCACGGAATTGATATGCCTATATTTGTTATTCCAAACATGAATGATGCAGACGACTGGAAATATGAAAAAGTAAAAGATGACGGAATAGTCATAGGATACTGCGGGGGATTGTCTCACAATGATGACTTTGAAATGGTACTTCCTGCAATTAAAACAGTGCTTGAAAAATATCCAGATGTGCGTTTTCAGTTAATGGGGCAAATGGATATGACTAAAGCAAAAAAAGTATTTGGATCGTGGAAAAAAGAAGTACGAAGTAGAGTGTTTTTACTTAATGCAACAAAAACTCAACCAGAATACCCAGCATACCTAGCAGAGCAACCATGGAGTATTGGTATAGCCCCACTTATAGATTCACCCTTTAATGAGTGTAAAAGTTCTATAAAATTCTTTGAGTATTCAATGTATAAAATACCAGCTGTTGCTTCTCGTATTTACCCATATCATAAAGATGTTCTAGGTGTCCCCGTAATTGAAGATGGAGAAACTGGATTACTGTGTGATACTGTTGAAGACTGGGTAACAAATCTATCAAAACTTATTGAAAGCAAAGATTTGCGTGAAAAACTAGGGCAAAATGCGTATAACCATGTTGTAAAAAACTGGCAATATAAAGACCATAAAAACAAGATAATAGACGTTGTAAAGCAAATCGAATCACTCTAAACGGGTGGTATAATTAGACCATAGAAATAATTTAATTTTACTATGGTTTTTTCAGATACAACAAATGGTTCGGGAATAGTGGAGCAAACAAGAGATATTATGCGTGTTGATAGTACACAGTGGTCAACAGCAAAGATAGCAAACTCTACAAATAATTATTTAGACGAAGCAACAGGATACGCCATCGGAGCAGATAGGCGTTTTCAGTGGGATGACACAAACCATTCAAAACTTCCAGTGGGCACAACTGCTCTTGTTTCTGGTCAATCAGACTACTCATTCCTTACAGATGAGCAGGGTAATACAATACTAAACTTGATTAGTATATCAATAATTGAAATTGCTACAAATAAGGAAATAAAACTTATCCCTATTGATATTGCTGAATCAGATTATTTATATGATTCTTTTGGTATTGAAACAGGACTACCAAAAAGATACGACAAGATTGCTGATAACATAGTTAAACTAGACTACAAACCAGGAGCAACAGAAGCAAGTAATTATAAGTTGAAGTTTTACTTCCAAAGAACACCTTCATACGTTACTGCATCTGACACAACAAAATCTCCTGGTATTCCACAAATTCTACACAGAGGTTTTGTAATAAATAACGCATACGATGGAGCACTTGCTTTAGGTCTTGATAACCTTCAACCATTAGCAGTAGAAAGACAACTTGAAAAGCAGAAAATGGTAGATTATTTTTCAAATAGAAACACCGATGAAGTTATAAGAATGACACCTGTACGTAGATCTTACGAATAATATGGCAATAGAAAACGTATCAAAACCAAGTTCAAGTATCTCAAATTCTACCAAGATAAACATTGGTCTTACTTGGGATGCTGACACACTACAATGGCAAAACGAAAGTAGGACTTGGGATGATACTGTGTCTGTCATAGATAACACTGCCCGAGTAACTTCTTCAATTACTAATAGTTCTAAGCCTGCATAATATGTCATCAATCACAACAATACAAGGTTCTGACGTTATCTCAACATCAAGAACTGATATAAACACCAATTTCAGTAACTTAAACACTGATAAAATTGAAACTTCTGTACTAGATACAGATAACACACTCGCTGCTAATAGTGATAGTAAAATTGCTACACAAAAGGCAGTGAAGGCTTACGTTGATGCAGGTGGTAACGTAAACGCTTCTGAAACTACAAGAGGAATTGTAGAAGAAGCTACAGATGCTGAAGTAGCAGCAGGTACAGCAACAGGAGCAACTGGAGCTAAGTTGTTTATAACTCCAGCTAAACTTGCTACAAGACTTTCCACTGTTTCTGACTATCAAGTGTTTACAGGAAATGGAACGTGGAATAAACCATCATTGCCTTCTACATCAAATGTGATTGTTGAAGTGTGGGGTGGAGGTGGAGGTGGAGGTGGTGTGAACACTGGAAATAATGGTGGTGGTGGAGGAGGAGGTGGAGCTTATTCATCATTTGTGTGTAAATTAAGCGACCTGGGTTCAACAGTGGCAGTTGTTGTTGGTGCTGGAGGTAATGGTGGAGCAGCTGGAGATAATGACGGTTCTGCTGGTGGTTCATCATCTTTTGGAGGCATCATTATGGCTTATGGAGGAGGAGGTGGTGAGGGTGTCACAGGAACAAATGATGGCAGAGGTGGTGGAGGAGGAGGGCTGGCATCAGTAGGAACAGTCGCTGGAGCTGCACCTACTGGAGGAAGTCCTAATGGTGGAGCTGCAAATACTGCATCAGGTGACGCATACGGTGGAGGTGGAGGTTCAAATGGATGGCCTAATAATGGAGGTGCATCAATAATGTTTGGAGGAGGTGGGGGTGGTTCAGGGCGTAATGGAACTACATCAAATGGAACAAATGGTGGGTCATCTGTAAAAGGTGGTGGTGGAGGAGGGGGTGGTACGTGTACTGGTGCAACAGTTGGTTCTGGAGGTATCTCTGTTGCTGGAGGAGATGGAGGTGCTGGAGGATTATCAACTACTGGAGTTGCTGGTACTACACCAGCTGGTGGAGGAGGAGGTGGAGGTGGTACGTCTCAAGCAGGAGGAGCAGGTGCAAGAGGGGAAGTTAGAGTAACAGTATTTTAATATGGCTAAACAAGTAGAAATAAAACAGAATAACTGGTCAGGTGGTATATCGGATGATCAACGAGCATCTGCTTCTACTGGCTTTTCAATAGCCAAGCATTTTGACATATTCACAAATCCAAATCGTCTTACTCCTTATCGTTCTTTTGAAGCAGACACGAACGATGGTTCGACTTCTACAGGAATGAAGCAATACTTTGTAAAAGACTTTCTTTATGCTTCTTCTTCTTCAAAACTATATGGACTAGGGCAAACAGCAGGTGGTTTAACAAAGATTGTCTATAAAGCAGACGCTACAACAGGAAACTGGACACTTCCATCTTCTTCAGAGGGTAACGGAGCGGTTTTAAATGGTTGCCTACTCGAATACAAAGATTATCTCTGGGGGTTTCAAGGTACAACTCAAGTATTTCGTTGGGGTACACTTTCTGGTACTCCAAGTATAACTAACTCACAAGGAACTGTGGGGACTGTTTATAACACGATTACAGCGGTGTCTGTAGTAGCAGGTGGTACTTTGTACAACGTAAACGATATTTTATACATAGACGGAGGTACAGGAGGTACAGTGATTGTGGCTTCTGTTACAGCGGGTGGTGTGGTGGCAACAGTTACAATCCTAGAGCCTGGCTATAACTACTCTACAGGAACTAAAAATACAACAACATCTTCAGCAACAGGTACAGGTTGTACTATTGGTGTTACAACTGTAGCAAATACATCTACAACAATTACAAGTGTCGCACAAGGAATTATCGCTAAAGACGATAACGGATACATTTTTTATAACAACATAGTAGTTCGTATCTACCCTTCAGGCACAGTGCAAGACCAAGCACTCAAACTTCCTACTAACCTAAAAATAACATCAGTGTGTAATTTCGGTAACTACATGGCTATCGGTTGTTCACCAACATCAAGTTTTAATGGAACATCTAAAGTCTTTTTGTGGAATCTCACTTCACCAGATATTCAAGAAGTAATTGACTGGGGAGAGGGAGAACTTCGTGTACTTGAAAACATTGAGGGAATGATTATCGGGGTTACTGATAGATACCTTAATAACACAGCAGGTGCAGGGCGTGGTTCTATGATTATTCAAGGATACACTGGCGGATCACCACAAGTTCTCAAAGAAGTATTTACTTCTGCTCTTACTGGTATTACTATGCCACTTTCAAAAGCGGTTAAAAATAACCGACTCTTTTTCTGTGCAAAGGTAAAAACAAATGACGCAGGTACAGAATACAACGAGGGTATTTGGTCATTTGGAAGAAAGAACTCATCTTATCCTTATGCACTTTCACTTGATTATATTGACGAAAACGTAACAACTGCGGGCATACAGGCTTTTGGTTCAGCAGGTAACTACTTTTTTATTTCTCACTCAAACGATGGCTCAATAGATAAAATAGACGATACAGCAACATATTCTTTTAGTTCGATACTTGAAACTCAAATATATAACTTTGGGGATATTGAAATGGATAAAAAACTAGAGCGATTGAAAGTATCGTTTAGACGGATGGCTTCTGGTGAGAGTATTACACTGAAATACAAGGTAGACGGAGCGACTTCATGGACAACGATTGGAACATTTGATACAGACAACGCCCTTTCTAAGACTTTCACAAGAGAAGAAGGTAACGCGGTAAATTTCAAGTCAGGAAAAGAATTTAAGTTTCGGATAGAATCACTGGGAGGTTGTGAGATAACTGGTTTTTCTGCTCTTGCTACAATAATGAGCACAGTATAATTTTATGGATAAATCAACCCAAGACCAAATAGATGTATTGCGTGCTGACCTTGATGCACTCACGCAGGAAGTATACAGAAATAACTTTTCAAGTCATCAAGATTTTAACAAGACAAGCAATTTTACAACAAGATTAAAAATTCCACATTACGATTCCGTACCAATAGTCGGGGAAGTCGGAGAAATAATAGAGGTAGGCGGACAACTACTCATTTGTAGCTCACCCAACACCTTTACAGTAGTATAATTATAGATATATGGCAAAAGCAGGTTCAAAAATTAAAAGTGCAGTATCAAAAGCAAAGAGTGCAGTAAAAAACTATGCAAGCAACGTCAAAGGCGGTGCGGGTATTGTTGCTGGTGCGGTAAAAACAGCAATAAATAAAGTAGGGGCAAAGAACATGACAGGTAATGCTCTTCAAGCAACTACACTACCAGGAGCAGGTAAAGTCTTTACAGGAAACACTCCACAACAAAAAGCAAAAAGTGCTTCTGCTCAACAAGTAGTATCTCAAGGTAAAAAAGTTTACGCTAATGGAACTGCAATTCCCGCTGGAACTAAGCAAGGTAAACTTGTAGGTCAATATATTACAACTGGAAATAGTACAACAGGAACATCTACTGGTTTTAAAGTACCAATGAGAAATGACGCTCAAGCAAACAATGCGTATGGTCAACCTATCTCTACTGAAGGTGTAATGACAAATGAATCTTCTTTAACTCAAAATCAAGTACAGGGAATACAAGGACGAACAAGTCTACCAACAACAAGTGTTATAAATGCTCCAAACCTTGGTAATGTTCAACGTATGACTTTCCCTACAAAGGAAGATACTTTTATCCCACAAATTGCACCTATTGAACTTTCAACAGAACAGCAACTTGGAATGGCACAGAATGAATCACAAAATAACTTTCAACAGTATCTTGATAGACTTGCTCCACCTCCAAGTTCTGAAGAAGCGTATCAACGTGCTCAAAGAGAAACTGGATTACTAGAAAAACAACAAAAGTTTAATGAACTTTCTGGTAGACTAAATGCGATTGTAAATCAAGGTGAAGCAAATAAACTAAGTGTTATAGGTCAAGGTAGAGGAATCCCAGAAGCAATACTTGGAGGTCAACAGGCTCAATTCGCTCGTGAGACTGCTATTCAGGCACTTCCAGTACAGGCTCAACTTTCAGTAGCACAAGGTGATCTAGAAATGGCGGAACAAAACCTTAATACTCTTTTCAAGATTTATTCTGATGACGCTACTAATGAATACAACTACAAGAAAAGTGTTAATGAAGCAATATACCAATTTACAGATAAACAAACACAGTCAAGAATAGCGGAACTTCAAAAAAAACAAGATAGAGAGTACAACAAAATACAGGAAGATATTAAAATGAAGCAAGACTTGGCTTTAGTTTCTGCTAAAAATGGAGCTCCTGCATCTACTTTGTCTAAAATTGTAAATGCAAAAGACTTTAGTACCGCTATACAATCAGCAGGTAGTTATGTTATGTCCTACCAAGATAAAAAGGCTCGGGCTGAATATAATGAATTGGTAAATCCTACAAAAGTTTCAGGAGTAGTTCCACCACCAGCACTTAAAGATTTTAAGTCAGCAGATAGAGAAGCATTTACACAAGCCCGTGCAACTTTGAGTGAGGTTAACGAGATTCAACAAATTATAAACAGAAATCCAAACAACCTAAAACAATTAGAGGTTGGTATTGGTGCTGATGCTTTAAGATTTAGACAACTAAGAGCAAACGTTGTAGACAAACTAGCCCGCGAAAGAACTGGAGCAGTTATTGGAAAAGACGAAAAACGAGACTTTAAAAGAATACTTGGTGTTGGATTTAGTGCACTTGCTCTTAAAGATATAAACCAAATAAATCAAAGTTTGGAGACATTTAAAAACAAGCATAACGAAACAGTTAGAATAATTGACCCAGATGGTTCTATTGGAAATTTTCTTAATTCAACAACGCCACTTAATCTAGCTAATTCAATTATCAATCAATATGCACAAACTACAACAGGTTCAAGTGCACTAAATAGTTACTAATATGGCAATATTTACAAGACAACAAGGAAGGGAGATGTTTAAACAGGCTGAAGAGCAAGGTATCAGTCGTGATGTTATTTTTAGACAAGCAATTGCACAAGGTCATTCATTTGAAGGGCTAGACTCAAATCAAGTTATGTCAGAACTTAACAGTTCACCTGTACAAGCAAAAAAATCTACTGCTGAAAAAGTTTTAGATTTTACAGGAGGTAAAGAAATCGCACAAGGATTGGGGCAAGCTTTGGCTCTTAAAGGAAACTCAAAAATGATAGAGCAAACACAGCAAGACCAAACAAACATTCAAGAACAATTACTTCAAAGAATAAAAGAAAAGAAATCCCGAGGTGAAGACACATCTCGTCTTGAAGGTGCGTTGCAAGACCTAGGTGGTGAAATAACAAAAACAGGAGAACAAGCAAGTGGAATACTAAATCCTAACGATCTCACAAATAAAGAAGTTGTAGGTGATGCAATACAACTAGCGACAACAGCAGGAGGTTCAAAAATAGCGGGTAAGGTTGCGGGAAATGTTAAAGCAAGCACAGGAATAGTTAGTGGGCTAAAAACTGGTGCTATTTCTGGTGCTAAAGGTGGTGCGGTAGTTGGTGCACTAACAGGGACATCACAAGCACTACAACAAAACGCAGACACAGGAGGTGTTATTGGCTCAACATTGACTGGGGGTGCAATAGGAGGTGTTACTGGTGGATTACTTGGTGGAATTGTAGGCTCTGTAACAGGTGGATTAAAAGGGCGTGCACTAAGAAAAGAAATACTCAATAAGCAAGTAGAGGTTGGTCAAAAAAGTGTCAACACCACAGCAAAAGCACAAAAAGTAAAAACAATGGCAAAAGAACAAGGCTTTGATGATGTTGATATAGACTTTATTCAATCAATGAAACCAACAGACAGGCAGAAAGCAAAGCAAATGATTGAACTCGCACAAAAAGCGTCAGTGGATAAAAGAGCAATCGAAAGACCTATAGATGTTGTAGGAGATTCAATGGTTGATAGAGTGAAATTTATCAGAAACCAAAACTCTGTTTCAGGTAAAGCGGTTGACACCACAGCAAAAGCGTTGAAGGGTCAATTTGTAGATGCAACACCACTTAGAAATAAGGCACTTTCACTACTTGAAGATGCTGGTGTAACTGCAAATCCGAACGGAACGCCTAACTGGTCAAAATCTATATTTAACAAAACACCAGACTTGAAAAATAAGATAATGAAGTCATTGTCAGATTTACCAAATGGAGAAATAGACGCATACGACTTGCATAACTTTAAAAAGAGTATTGACGAAGTAGTGAACTATGGAGTCAAAGGTGAAGGACTTAAAGGAAAATCTGCAAGTATTTTGAAAGCAATAAGAACATCGGCAGATGATATACTTGATTCAAACTTTGAGAGTTACAATAAAGCAAATACTGACTACAAGGCTACGAGAGATGTACTTGATATTGCTGACGATCTCTTTGGTAAAAAGGCTGGTGTTGTAAAAGAACGCGGAGGGCAACTCTTGCGTAGTGTATTTTCTAACAACACACAAAGACCACGAGTTCTAAAACTTATTGAACAATTAGATACAACATCTAAGAAGTATGGTGGAAAGTTTAAAGATAACTTGGTAGACCAAGCAATCTTCACTGAAATACTTGAAGATGTATACGGAACACAGGCAACAACATCACTACAAGGACAAACAGCACGAGCAATTAAAGGAACACAAAAAGTAATAGAAGGATTGAGAAATCCTATTCAGGGTGCGGGAGAATTACTTGCTACTACAGCAGAAAAACTAACTGGAGTTTCACCAGAGAAAAAGAAAGCAATATTGGAGGCTTTAATCAGAAATTAAATATTGGCAAAGACCAATAATAACTGAAAAGATTACCCAGAAAAGTATAAACTTTAGAACAAATACTATCATACCCAAACACTACAACTATATCTACAATAAGTCAATGGAAAAAGAGAAACTAAAAAAAATTCTAACTAAAGCGGTTGATTTTGAACAAGGAAAGGAAATAGCTCTTGCAAAAGAGTTTATTTCACTTGATGAAAAAATAGACGCAGATTTCTCTGAAGCAAACACTAAGATTGAAGACACAAAGTCAGAACTAGAAAGTAAGATTGAGAATATCCAACTTCTAAAAGGAGACACTGGTGAGAAAGGTGCAGACGGTAGGGATGGTAAGGATGGTGAAGACGGAAAAGATGGAACTAATGGACTAAATGGGAAAGACGGTAGGGATGGTAAGGATGGAAAAGATGGTGCTGACGGACTTGATGGCTTGAATGGAGAAAATGGAAAAGACGGCAGGGATGGATCGCCAGACACCCCAAAAGAAATAGTAACTAAATTAGAATCTCTAAAAGGAAAAGAGCGTCTTGATAAAAGTGCAATTAAAGGACTTGAAGATTTAGAGTATCAAATTAAAAATATCCATTGGGGAGGTGGTATATCACAAGTTTATCACGATGAAACTCTCACAGGTTTAGGAACACAAGCTAGTCCGCTTTCTGCTTCTGGTGGAGACCTCACAGGCTACGTTCCCTACATAGGAGCAACTCAAGACTTAAACTTAGGTAACTTCTATCTCCAAGCAGACGGGTTTAGAGCAAATGATTCAGGAGGGGCATATATCAAATCAAACAACGGTACAAACGTTGCTCTTTTCGGTGCAGGAGGTGGGGCAAACTGGACTTTCTATGACGGAGTAAACTACGACAGTGCAACAGCAAACACGCTGGCTTATTTTGGTGGAAGTAAAACACTTTCAAGTGTTACTCTCGGATCTGGACTTTCTCTTTCAGGGGGTACACTTACGAATACTGGTTTGACTGCACTTTCTACACCACTTGCAACAATGGAAATTTCAGGTGGGGCGATAGACTTTAATGGAAATAGTTTTCTAAAATATGCACTTCAAAGTGAGTATGAATATGAATTGAGTGCCGATGTAAACGACCTTAGTATTGAATACCATTCAGTTGTTTTTGTGAGTCCTACTTCTTCTGGTTTTAAAATAACTGGTGTTGTTGCAAACACTAAAGTAGGTGCATTGTTGCTTATAGTAAACAAAACAGATGCAGAGTTCATTCTTGAAAATGATTCTGCTTCTTCTGCAGTTGAAAATAGATTTATACTTCCGTCATTGTCTGACATGACTATTGGAGACCATGAAGGTGCTTTCTTTGTGTATGATATTTTAGCAAAAGTATGGAGGTGTGTTGGAAAACTTGGTGGTTCATCTTCACTTCCATCCCTTTCAAACACTAGAGTTTGGATTGGTAATGCTTCAAACGTAGCAACAGAACAAACTATCGTTGGAGATGTAACACTTGCAAACACAGGTGCTGTAACTATTGCGAACAACGCAGTTACGTTTGCAAAAATGCAAGCAATTACAGATGGAAACCTACTTGGTGCTTCTGGTGGTACAGCAGTAGAACAAATCACACCAGACACAAACTATTTCTCAATGGCTTCAAACACACTTGGACTTAAGACAAATGCTTCAAGTGGAGAAGTTTTATATCAAGGAGCTTCTGCTTTGGATGGTGCATCAAATCTAAAAATAGATTCAAATGGAAATGCAAACATACAAGAAAATGGAACTGTTGCGAGTCCTTCTAACGGAGTAACCCTATTCACAAAATCAAATCTTGGAAGAAGAATGCTTGCACAACAAGATGTAAGTGGTGATTCTTATCGCTACCAACCTTCTGTTTATGACTACACTGAAAGATACATGCAAGCACTTGGAGGTAACACTTCAACTGTGTACAACCTAGGTATCACTTCTGGTGTAACAGGCTCTTCTGCTGCGGTAGCACTTGGAACTGGTAGTTATTTTGCTCAAATAAACAGACTTGCACTAAACGCTTCTGCTGCTTCTGGTTCTTCTGCAACAAACAGAAACAACGGATTGATTGTGTATCGAGGTAACGCTTCAGGTCGTGGAGGATTCCACTTTATGTCTCGTGGCGGGGTTGGTTCAGCTGCTTCAAATGCAACACTTCGTTGGTGGACAGGATTATATGGTACAAACTCTACTATTGGTAACGTTGAGCCAGATACTCTTTTAAATATGGTTGGCTTTGGAATAAACGCAGGAGAAACAACTATAAGATTCTACACAAATGATGGTTCTGGTACTGCTTCAAGAACAGACCTTGGTGCAAACTTTCCAGCAAATGCACTTTCAACTGACATGTATACGTTTGAGATATGGTGTGCTCCAAATGCTTCAGAAATATTCTGGAGATGTACAAGAGAAAATACTGGAGATGTTGCAAGTGGTTCTGTTACTTCAGATTTACCAACAAACACAGTATTTATGCATCCACAAGTATGGATTAACACAGGAACAACAGCAACAGCAGTAAGTTGGCATTTTAACAAGATGGCAGTAAGTTCAAAAAACTAATATGAAGCTAAATATAACAAGTAAAATAGACGGAATATTCAAGAATGAAGACCAGATAATTATTCATTATGGTTGGTATATTCTTAATCCAGAATTGAAAGACATGGCTTATTACGGAGCAGAGTTTCCATTTGAAACCTATGAAGCAGATGCACTGGCGTTAGATGAGACAGCAAAGAATGAGATTTTTATTATTATTAACAATATGTTTCCTAATATATATACTTTATAAGTTATGGAGAGTGAAAATCACAACTTGATAATGATGACTTTGGGCAGACTTGAAAAAAGTATTGATGGCGTAAATAAACGTCTTGATACTCTTAATGGCTCTGTGGCAAAGCATGCTGATAAACTTGGAGATCTTGATAAAATGAATGCTCAAATGACTCTTTCTCAACAGCAAATAGTCAAAGACATTACAAGTCTTCAAGATAAAAATAAGGTTGAAGAAGTAGACAAAAAAGAGGAAGGTAAAACTCTTAGAAAGTTTTGGTATGAGCGTATCGTGTGGGCTATTAGTTTTATAGCAATTTTAATACTTACTAAACTGGGCATACTTAACCTAAAATAATACAATGAAGTACCCTATTTTAATTGTCAAAAATAACTTTAAAAAGAAGTACGATTTTTCGCGTGGTCTTGAATGGTTTAAGAAACATACACCACTTGAGATAACCATAGAAGAAATATCTACAAGTATTTCTCTTGATTTTGATAAGGTTGGCAATGAAGTATACAGCGGTGTAAACGTGGGAGAAAAAGTGAAAGACGAATTGCGTAAGATTATTCCTAGAAATAAATACCAATGTGTTGTATTACTTTATGGAGACAGTGCGAGTGGTATCCGTGTTGGAATAACTGATATAAACCCTTTATACCCAGAGACAGAATTTATTGAGGTTGTAAAAAGTGATGATGGGGGAAAAATGTTTAACCACGAAATGATCCACGCTCTTTTTATGAAACTTAAAAGAAAAGGAGTACAAGTTGATGACCCAATGGATAGAGTTATAGTAGACGGACAGATAAAATTTTATTATAATAACGATAACTTAAAAGCGAATCCCTCAAACAGAACAATAGCACTTGAAAGACTTAAACCTCATTGGGATAAATTTGAACAAAAAACTATGTCATATAAATATTTTACAGAAAAAGAAGTTGAGGGATTAAAAAGTGAACTTGTTGTGTTGCTTGATAAAGCACGGGAGATGGCTGGTATTCCATTTGTACTAAACTCAACAGTAAGAAATGTTGAAGAAAATTCAAGTGTTGGTGGAGTGCCAGATTCAGCACACATATATGGGATGGCAGTTGATATTAGAGTGCGAAATTCTGTTGAGAGATTTGCTATTGTAAATGCTCTATTAAAAGCTGGATTCAAACGTGTTGGTGTTGGTAAAACATTTGTGCATTGTGATATTGACCAATCAAAACCACAGAATGTAATTTGGCTATATTAGCATGAAAAAATACAACACATATAATGAACGTTGGCAAATAATAAAACTTTCTAACTGCCGTACTTGTGGTATGGAAATAAGCCATCAAAAAACCTTTTGTCCACAATGTTTTTCTAACAAGCGAAAGTACAAGCCAGAGGAATACCAAAAACGTAAACATAAGATTTTGGAGGTTTTTACTCCTGTGGATAACTAGGGGGTTGTCAATATTAAAATCGGGGTATAATAGTAATACAGGCTCGTTGGTGTGCCTGAAATCAATATGACAATTAAACAAAAATCACTTATAGGAAAGTTTATAAAAGGTGTTATCTCTGGCGGTCTTGCTTCAGTTGCAATATCACTAGAATCAAATTCATTCAATGTAACATCTATTGCAAACTTGGTTACTCTAGCCAATGTCCTAGCAACTGCATTTATTTCTGGTATGGTTCTTTCAGCAATGAAATACCTTACTTGGGAAAAATAGAGTAAGGCTTGCTACACCTTAACGTAGCAATTATGCAAAGAACATTAAAAACAAAATGGCGTAAGATGTGGAAGCGTCCAGTGCAAACTCCTGAAATGAAAAGGGACAGAATACTGTGCGTTGCCTTATTCTTATTGCTATACATAGTTTTCGGAGATGGTAATACTGCGTCTTACAAGGCACAAGCGAATACCACTCCTTTGGAAGTTATCGACTTATCAGAACTATCCCTAAAAGACTACATTAAGATATATTCAAAAGAATTTGGTGTCGACAGCGAACTTCTTTATGACGTAATGATGTGTGAGTCTGGCGGTAAAAAAGTCAAAGGTGATGGTGGGAGAAGTCATAATGAGTTTCAGTGGCAAGTGCCTACTTGGAATATGTATGTGAAAAAATACTCTCAAGAATACGGAGAAACAAAATTCGATATTCACTCAATGCACGATCAAATAAAATTAACATCCTATGCGTTCTCTAAAGGAGAGCAAGCAAAAGAAATGTGGTCAGCATATAGAGCAATAAAAAACGGGGGTAAGTATTCATTTTATTCAAAGCAATTAAAAGGACACTACACTGCGGTGTGCAATATAGATAAATATAATCTATAAAATGGTATAATATAGTCGTCAATCCTCTATCGTATATTCATATTTAGATGGGGAAGGAACGACACAAACTAACCACTTCGGTGGTTTTTTTGTACCTATTTTTATTCTTGACAATTTACTTTATAGGTGGAGAATAAGCCATATACAGCATAGTCAATATGACAAGGTTTTTACTACTTTGTCCATTTTTGCGATTTAAGACGTGTGTAATATGAAAAAGGTATATATGTACCACTCACTAAAAAAAGCCCCGTAAAAGGGCTTTAATTAGACAAAAACATTATTAAAAGTAATCTAGTTAACTTTTAATTTATTTATTATATATTAAAAGTTGAGAAAGAAAAACCGCCTTACGGGGCGGTTGTGGAATCTTAGACACTCTTACGGGAGTGTACACCACAATTTGATAAAACAAACACCAACAACTATGACAAACAATATCAACGGGAAGTATG